>Ga0114129_10000864_pt1 | contig 39418 bp, 41 predicted proteins | sample RhiMetdeltSRZDD1_FD_80071 | JGI IMG/M metagenome (GOLD analysis project Ga0114129, IMG submission 80071) | Populus rhizosphere microbial communities from Tennessee, USA - Rhizosphere MetaG P. deltoides SRZDD1 (version 2) (version 2) | ecosystem: Host-associated > Plants > Roots > Rhizosphere >...
AAAGCACTGGCAGAAGCAGGGGCAGACTTGATCGTGCTCGAAACCTTTAGCGATCTATATGAGATTCGAGAGGCGATCCGGGCAGCAAAAGAGGCCTGCGATCTACCCGTCATCGCTTCGGTCACCTTTACACGTGACGACCGGACCGTGCTCGGCGATGACCCGATGAAAGTCGCGCGCGCACTCCGGGACGAAGGAGCGGATGTAATCGGAGTCAATTGCTCGGGTGGACCCGCCCAGCTCTCGCGCATCCTGAAGCAAATGTGCCAGACGGTTCCGGATGGACGGTTCTGGGTGAAACCCAATGCCGGCTGGCCCGAACAGGTCGGCGGGCGCATCATGTATCCTGCGGATGCCGAATATTTCGGTGAATACGCGCTTTCCTTCCGCGAGATGGGCGCCAGCATCGTCGGGGGGTGCTGTGGGACAACACCTCAGCATATCGCGGCAATGAGGAAAGCACTGGACGCCGCGCCGCCTGTTGAGCCACCTCAGGTCAGCGTCCTGCCGCCGGAAGAGATCACCGAGACCGCACAAGAATTACCAACCCCCTTCGCGCAAAAACTCAACTCGGGCGGATTTGCCATCTCGGTGGAAATGGACCCTCCGCGTGGACTCGCGACGCACAAGCTGCTCGCCGGCGCCTCTCTGCTCGCCGACGCGGGCGCGGACGTGATCAACGTCGCCGACTCTCCGATGGCCCGCATGAGGATGTCCGCCTGGGCGGTGTGTGACGTTGTCCAGCGCAAGGTCGGGGTCGAGACCACGCTGCACTTCCCCACCCGTGGGCGCAACCTGCTGCGGGTGCAGGGTGACCTGCTCGCCGCGCACGCGCTGGGCATCCGCAACGTGTTTGTCGTCATGGGTGACCCGACCGCAATTGGCGACTACCCCGAAGCGATGGATAATTATGACCTGGTGCCGTCGGGTCTGATCAAACTGATCAAACAGGGCTTCAACGCCGGTGTGGATCACTCCGGCACAAGCATCGGGCAGCCCACCAGCTTCTTCGTCGGTGCGGCGCTGAACCTGTGCCCACCTGATGTCGAAACGGAGATCAAGAATCTGCACCGCAAAGTCAGGGCAGGCACAGACTTTTTCATCACCCAACCCATCTATCGCGCCCAGGACGGACCTTCTTTGCTGGAACGATATGAGTCCAAACATGGAAAGTTAACACAGCCGGTGCTGGCAGGCATCCTGCCATTGGTCAACATACGGCATGCCAATTTTCTCCACAACGAGGTTCCCGGTATCTTCATTCCTGATGAAACGCGCAAACGCATCGAGGAAGCAGGAGACACAGAGAATGGCTCACGCGTCGGGGTAGAGCTGGCTGTGGAGCTGATCGAACAGATCAAGTCGTGGGCAAGCGGTGTTTACATCATGCCGCAGTTCCACAAGTTCGACATGGTCGCAGAAATTATTGAAAAGGTAAACAAGTAGATAGTTAAGTAGTTGATTTTCAGCGTACCTATTTACTTGTCTACTTGTTTACGTGTATACTCAAACTATGCTCCTTACGATTGACATCGGCAATACCAACGTCACATTGGGATTATACAAAGGCGACGTGCTTGGCTCACACTGGCGGCTTGCCACAGACCATGCCCGCATGCCGGATGAATACGGCTTGCAGTTCCAGGGACTTCTGCAGAATGCCGGGCATACGATCACGGACCTGAAGGCGATTTGTCTTGCTTCGGTTGTGCCGCAGTTGACGGGTCGTGTGATTCAGGCATGCCGGGAGTATCTCGAAAAGGAACCGTTTGTGGTGGATGTGGGGATCAAGACGGGCATCAAAGTCCGGTACGAGGACCCGAGAGCCGTGGGCGCGGACCGAATTGCAGATGCCGTGGCCGTGATGTATTTATACGGCGGACCCGCCTGCGTGATCGATTTTGGAACCGCTACTACGTTCAACGCGCTGACGAAGGATGGGGAATACCTGGGCGGGGCGATCACGGCGGGCATCAATCTGGCAACAGAAGCGCTCTTTGTCAACGCGGCAAAACTTCCCCGCATCGACCTGCAGCGCCCTCCCTCTGTGATTGGCAGGAACACCGTCCATGCCATGCAGGCCGGCCTGCTGTTCGGCTATGTCAGCATGGTGGAGGGGATGGTCGAGCGCTTCCGCAGGGAACTGGGAAATGACATGAAGGTGATTGCAACGGGCGGTCTTTCGGCGATCATCGCGCAGGAAACAGACGTGATCCAGATCATCGCGCCCTGGCTCACCCTGGAAGGTTTGCGCATTCTCTGGGATCTGAATCACCCTTTGTAAATTCAACTCGCGCCCTCGAAGGGCACTGGACTGCTGTGAGCCTATCCTTGCAACGATGAGGAGAAGAATTTTTGTCTGTGTATCCGCATTGACTCTCACGCTGATCAGTTGTGGGGGATTGAGTCTTGTTGTTGCGCCATCCCCGACCATCACACCTGTCTGGACGCCCAGCTCGCTGCCTCTACCCACTGCGTATCCGACCGTAACCCCGATTGTCTTTCCCACATATACGCCCACGCTTCTACCGACAGAGACAGCCATCCCTACAGCTACCTTGGCTGCAACAGTTAGTTTTGAACCACAATGGGTGCTTCAGGGACCGAATCAGGTGATTGTCCCGATTCTTCTCTATCATCACATCGGTTTCTCACTAAAGGATGACACTGTCTATTATGTTTCCCCTGAGGAATTTGATCGGCAAATGAACCTTCTCTACCAGTGGGGATACAAAACGATCCCTGTCGAATTGCTCGCCAGGGCGATCAGGGAGGGAGCGGAATTGCCTCCGAAACCGATCGTCCTGACGTTTGACGATGGCAGTGAATCGACCTACACCACCGCTCTGCCTATCATGCAGAGATATCATTTCACCGGCATTTGCTATATCGTTTCCAACTATGTGGGGATCACCAATTACATGGACGCAGACCAAATCCGCATGCTGTATGCTTCAGGCTGGGAGATCGGCAGCCATAGCCTCAGCCACATCGATTTGACGGCCCGCCCGGACAGGCAGGAAAAAGAAATCATTGAGTCGCGCCGTCATCTAGAGTCACTGCTTGGTGTGCCCGTCTTGAGTTTTGCCTATCCATTCGGCGCCTATGATGAGAGTTCTCTAGGTTACGTTCATCTCGCTGGCTACATCGCTGCCGTGGGACTAGGGAACGAATCGTTACAGGAAACCAAAAATCTGTTTTATCTTTATCGCCAGGCGGTACGAGGAACGGATGACCTGCGGACGTTTGCTTTGCGGTTACCCTGGCGGGAAGATGTATATGAGTTGCCCGCCGTGACAATCGTGCCATAACAGCATTCTGCTCGACCGCCATCCCCGGCAATGTAGCATAGCAGTAGGAGTAAGCTCCCATCTGCCTACGGGAACAAATTCGGCTCGCCAGGAGTTGAAAGGGTAGAGAGAAGGAGAGCCGCCGTGAACATAAAATTGCTAATTGGTGTATTGATCCTTGCGCTTGCCACCTGCTCGATCTACAGCCCCACGCCGAGGGGTAGTGGAATCCAGGGACAGGTGCTCCTGGGACCCATGTGTCCCGTCGTTCAACCGGGACAGGCATGCCCCGACGAGCCCTATCAAGCCACTCTAACGGTCAACAGTCTGAACGGGGTACAGATCGCTCAGGTTCAATCGGATGAGCAGGGTCACTTCCAGGTCGCGCTCGTCCCGGGCGAGTACATCCTGCATCCCGAATCTCCTGGAGGACTGCCGTTCGCAGGCGATCAATCCTTCATGGTCGAGACCGGGCAATACACACAGATCACTGTCCATTACGATAGCGGCATCCGTTAAGTTAACAGATCTCTTATGCCTTCTCCCTTGCTTTCACTTGCCGGTGGCGCTATAATGCCCTGCTGGTTGAATCGCAAGGAGAAAGAATGCCCGTTTATACCTATCGCTGTGAATCTTGTGGTGTGCAATTCGAGCGTCATCAATCCTTTCAGGATGCTCCCCTGAAGACCTGCCCGGAATGCCGCAAGAAATCATTGAAAAAAGTTATTACCCCTACCCGGGTTATCTTTAAGGGTTCCGGATTCTATGCTACGGACCACCGCTCGGCCTCCGGCGGTTCGCCGCGTGAGAGCAAGCCGGAAAAGACGGAGAAGAAGGAAGAAAGCAAGCCATCCGAGACAAAGAGCAGCGAGAAAAGTAAAGAGTAAAAACAAGAGCTGCAAAAGAGAGAAGTTGATGAACTTCTCTCTTTTTTATTTTCAAGTTTGCTGTCAGGCTACAAGTGTCGCCACGGCGACGCCTCACCTACAATTAACAGACTGGTGCAGGCAACCAGGAGCTTACGATCACATCCATGGTAATGCCATACGTCACCGCGTTCCAGAAACGCATGCTGGCGGGCTGGTCTTTCACCTTCTGCCAGTATCCTGAAAAGACAAAGAACGTCGCCACCAGTGCCACGCCCAGCCGGATGAGGATACTTGTCAGTGTCCCGAAGCACCAGGGTGTCTGGTTCCGGATCACCTCGACCGCGACGCTGTATATCCAGCGCAGGATCACACCCAGGAACACCCCGATGAATACCTGAACCTTGGCATTCGTATCCTCCTGCTGAGTTACCAGCCGGAAGCTAATCGCATCATTGAAACTGAACATTTGATTTTCCTCCTAATAGGTCCACGGCCCAACGAGGGCATCGATGGAGACACCATACGCCAGGGCATTCAGGAAGCGCATCCCGGCCGACTGGTCTTTCACCTTTTGCCAGTAACCTGAGAAGACGAAGATGGTCACGATCAAGGCAACCACGATGCGGGCAATGATCACCGAAAGGTTGAACGGAACCTGATCCTTGATCACGTCCACGATGATCCAGCGCAGAATCACGCCGAAGAACACGCCGAAGAACACCTGGATCTTCGCGCCATTGTCCTCCTGCTGGGTTGCCAGCCTGAACCGAATGGCATCGTCAAAGATGAATGACTGCATTTGGCTTCTCCTAATCTGGGGTCTGTGACATTATAGCAAAGTGAGAAATGCAAAGCAATTCGGAATGAAAGTTCATAACTTTCCCTAGATAAATGACAGATGTCATAATGCTAAATAGACACGAATGGTCATAATTGTGATTTCCATCACTGATAATTAAGACCCAAAAGGTGTAAATTAGAGACATAAGTAACGTTGATAAAAACTCAGAAAGGAATTTGAAAATGTCTGCTTATGTTCTCACTCGCAAGGGGCAAACGCTCGAAACCCCATCGTTCATCAATCTGATTTTCAGCGATAAGCGCTTTTCCGTCCTATGGCTGGCGGTCCGCGTATGGCTCGGCTGGCAATGGATCGAGGCTGGCTGGCATAAGGTCACCAATCCCGCCTGGATGCAAACCGGTGATGCCCTGAAAGGCTTCTGGATGGGTGCCGTCAAAATCCCGGCTGAAGGACGCCCTCCGATTGCATTTGATTGGTACCGAACGTTCCTTCAGGCTGGACTGGATGCACAGGCATACACCTGGTTTGCTAAGATCATCGCCATCAGTGAAGTGTTGATCGGTGTTGCTTTGATCGTTGGACTCTTCGTCGGTCTCACCGCTTTCTTTGGCGGCTTCATGAATTGGAACTTCATCATGGCCGGTTCCGCCAGTGTCAACGGTGTGTTCTTCGGCTTATCCGTTCTGCTCGTGCTCGCCTGGAAGATCGCCGGCTATCTCGGTGCAGATTACTTCGTCCTCCCCCGGGCCGCTGATCTTTGGACACGCAATAATACAGTTCAAAAGTGATAGCTCTCAACTCTCAAAAGACGGCGAAAATTCGCCGTCTTTTGGTTTAAGTATGCAGGGCTTCAAGGAGCATACAAAACCTTGATTGGAAATTGCACCCACCAGATCCGCCGGGCACACAAATAATCTGACCTACAGCTGCCGCCACACTATCCGTGCCCGCTGGCAGCATAGATGACGAGTGCAACTGCGGTTTGCAGGATATACCGGAACTTGCCGCCTGTCATTTTGACGGCGGCAAGTTCCGCGCTCCATTCGAGATTTCTGCTTAGTCCCCGGCTTCCACCGCTGCTCCCTGACTCAAGATCGGCCACTTTGAAATATCCGAACGGCTGATAAAACTCATAATGGACATAAAGATCAAAAAGATCAGTACTACGAATAGCAGTCCACGGAAGATCGGCATCATGAAAATCAACGAAAAGACCACCGTCAAGAGGGTCAGGTAGACACCTGCCACCCGGCTGGCAAAGCGCCATCCAAATACGTTGGGACAGTACAGGAAGAACATTGCTGCCGTGAGAAAGATCGATATGCCAAACGTCGGGACAATGCCAAAGAAACGCACGAGATAGGCAACAAACACAAAATAGAACACATTGATCATTGACAGGAAGAGATAGTGGAAGGCGTTGAATTTTACAGCATAGATCTGGGAAAAGAAGAAGATCACCACCAGGAAAAGGACAAGCGAAATCGGCGAGTAGGTCATCAGGCTCTGGATCTGGTCCAGATATCTTTGCTTCGAAAGGAATGTGATGCCCAGGTCCTGGGTCGTGGAAAAATCATCCACATTGAAACGAATGATTGGGCCCGTGGAGGTGCCATCGATCGTATGGGGCAAACCGAAACGATAGATCTCGAATTCATTTGTATTGAGCTTGACCGTCGCCTGCAAACCTTCGATGACACTATCCTGAAATGCCGAAAGGTTGTACTTGAAAATATCCATACCTTTCGTTGTATAGGTGATCAAGACCTCCACCTGTTCCCCTTGTGCGAATTCCGGCAAGAGCAGAATCGACTTTCCGATCACGGGACGCAGGATGAGGTCTCCTTCGGAGGGAAGCTTGATCCGGTAGTCATACATCAGGTTGGCGTTCACCGGCTTGGCCACCTCTATTCGCAACTCACCAGAATAATCGGTCGTATTGACGACGACATACGTCTCCGTATTTTGAGCTTCGAACGCGTTGAAAATCAGCAGGTCGCGTTCCTGTTCCCCGTAGTCTACATTCGAGTCGATTTTGATCGATTTAGGGATGAGAGCCAGTTGCTCGGTCCTCGGCAAATCTTCATATTGTTTCGAGTCCTTGTTGTACTCCGAGACAGTGTAACTTCTCAGTATCCCAAACTTGGGCGGCAAGATCGAGATTTCGCCACCCCAGGAACTCTGGAATTGGGTATAAGCATTACCATAGGTACTCGATTTATGCTCACCCACCCTGGCAGCCGTAAGAGTCAAGACAAGCGATCCGGCTACGGCAAGCATGCCTAGCCAGACCAGCATTGCGAAAATCCTTGTCGTAGAGTTCATTGCTCACACCTCCTGTCTTTCGATGCCAATGCCACTGTTTAGAGTGTACATCAAAAGGCAGCGATCCAGCATTGCAGATCGCGGATCAATAGGCAGATAACGGAGCTCATTTACCGGTCAGTCAGCGTGCTGCCTATCAATATTCCATTTGCCCAGTAGAGACCTGTGTCACCGGAGGGTAAGAGATCATAGGTCGCGATTCCATCATACGGAAGGCGTTTGACAAAAATCACATGCGCTCCGTCGAGAAGATCACCTGCCTTAAGATCACCAAGCGCCCGGCCGTTGGCCGCAGGATGACCGGGAGAGGCAGACAACTCCCGTCCATCGCTTAATATCAGGTGGACGATTTGATGAGTCACAGGAACGCGCACGCTCCCAAATTGAACGATCCTCCCGGGGACGCGTTCGCCCGCTTCATTCATCGTCCAGACCGGATCCCCCAGGTGCAGGTTTTCTACAACGACGGCGCCGCGCGGCGTGTCAATGAGCGTGCCTGCCGCGAGGCAGATCGGACAACTGGGGAAGCTCGGCTCTTGTTTTTGGACCTCAATGCCTCCATTCGCGTCAATGGTTCCTGTAATCAAAGAACCCTGCTGTCCTTCGGAGCCAGTCTGGATTTGAAACTGATATTTATCTCCCGCCACTTCGAAGAAAATGGCGCCTAATTTCTTATGCTCGCGATAGATCAGTAATTTTTGTTCTTCGGTGAATGCTGACATTCCAACAAGCCCGTTCCTGGTCAGGATCGCCTGGAATTCCTCCTGATTGGCCTGTAGTTCCGCGAAGCGCTGCTGTGCCAGGACCATTTCGTCTTCGCGCGCGATGGGATAGAAATCGGGGTCGCAGAAGAAGAAGTCCGGGAATTGGTCCAGAACCCTGTATTTCAATTCGGTTGGTGTGAGCTTGGAAGAGGGAAGCGTGGGAATAGGAGTCGCCGGAACCGGCGTTGGCGATGGACCCGCAGTGGGAGGGGGGCCCGGCGTTTCAGCCACCACCGTACTCATCACGGCTGTGATTTCGATTGGCGTCGACACACCACTCCCTGCCGTTGGGAGGATCGGCGCGCATGCGGCGACGAATATCGCAAGAATGATGAAGGCAATCATATTTTTCATATCAGCCTCCTTTTATGGAAGACTTAGATTCAGAACAAAAAGTTCCTTGACTCCGCTCAAGCCGCCATCCGCCGCGAAGAATCCGGAAGGATGCGAATTGAGATCTTTTGAAACTTAAATGAGAAGACCCCGTTTGGGGTCTTCATTCTTTTTTATTCCTTCTTCTTGGAAGATTGCTTCTTTGGTACCTTGGCACCTTTCTTCCGCGCTTCGGAAAGCCCAATCGCGACAGCTTGCTTGCGGCTGGTCACTTTCTTGCCAGACTTTCCGCTCTTCAAAGTTCCCTTCTTTTGCTTACGGACCGCTTTCTTGACCTGTTCAGATGCCTTCTTACTGTATTTACGAGCCATAATCACTCCTTTCCTAATCGAGAATTAGGTGAGTCATTTTCATAAACGAAGGAGGAAGATGGATGTTATCTCCCTGGCTTAGACGTACCTTAAAAAAAGGACCTCGTATCGAAGTCTTTAGCTCCTGGCCGAGGCTTGAATACCATCTCCCCTGTGGAGGCGTCGAACCTAAAAACAAAAAGACCTCTCGGTGAGGTCTTTAGCTCCTGGCCGAGGACTTGAACCTCGAACCTAGCGGTTAACAGCCGCCCGCTCTGCCGATTGAGCTAGCCAGGAAAGCGACCGAGATTATACGTGCAAGGCATCACGATGTCAAGCAATTGTTTTGACCGCCTTTAGCGGGGCGAGGATAGGCTCTTTATCCGAAGGAAGGCGCTTCGACTACGAGGCGGGAGAACACCGCCTTTCCGCTCTGCGCGGTAATCTCAATATTTCACCGCGCTCAGGCGGTGTAATTTATCGAGGCGGTGTGTGGCTGAGATCTGGCGGACAGTGCCGGTGAGGCCGCGCACAACGAGCGAATCGGTGCTGGCACCATCGCCAAAGTAACGCACACCCTGGAGCAGCTCTCCATCGGTGATACCTGTCGCGGCGAAGAAGACATCTTCCGAGGAGACAAGGTCCTCCATGGTGAGGATCTTGTCGAAGTCGTAGCCGGCTTCGCGCCCGCGGCGCAGCTCGTCTTCGTCGCGCGCGTAGAGCTTACCCTGGATCTCATCTCCCATGGCGCGCAACGCGCAGGCGGCGATTACGCCCTCGGGCGTACCTCCTACCCCAAGCAACACATCCACACCAGAATCGGGCCAGGCGGTCATCAGGGCGGCCGCCACGTCGCCATCCGGGATGATGCGGATGCGCGCGCCCGACCGGCGGATCTCGGCGATCATCTCCGTGTGGCGCGGCCGATCGAGAATGATCGTGGTCAGGTCTTCCACATCCTTGTGCATGGCCCTGGCGATTGCCTCCAGGTTTTCGGTGATCGATTTCTCGATGTTAATCACACCCTTGGCTTGTGGTCCAACCGCAAGCTTGTTCATGTACACAAACGGACCCGGGTTGAACATCGACCCGCGCGGCGCAATGGCAACTGTGGCAAGCGAATTCGAACGCCCAAAGGCCAGAGGCCGCGTTCCGTCAATGGGATCCACCGCCACATCCACCTCGGGCGCCATGCCATTGCCCACGTTTTCACCGTTGTAGAGCATCGGCGCGTTGTCCTTTTCGCCTTCGCCGATGACGATAACCCCGTTCATATCCACCGTCTGCAGGACGATCCGCATTGCGTTGACCGCTGCCCCATCCGCGGCTTCCTTGTCGCCGCGGCCCATAAAGCGACCTGCCGCCAGTGCGCCTGCTTCGGTCACCCGCGCCAGTTCAAGGGCAAGATTTCGAGTCGGATCACTAGCACCTTGTTCCATAAGATCTCCTTGGCTACTTATCTACAGGATCAAAAATTGGATCATGAAATAACCGAGCGCCGCGCCCCAGATCCACGAATCGATGCGGTCGAAAAACCCGCCGTGTCCCGGGAAGATATTGCTTGAATCCTTGAGCCCGCCCTGGCGCTTGAACATGCTCTCGCCCAGGTCTCCCAACGGCGCCAGCGCCCCGATCACGAGACCCAGAAAGCCGCCCTGCAACGGTGTGATCAGGCCTTCTAAGGGTTTGGGATCCAGAGAGGAAAAAGCGTAGGAAAAAAACGCGCCGACAAGAATAGAGGTGAACAGCCCGGCCAGGTAGCCCTCCCAGCTTTTCTTGGGGCTGAGGCGCGGCGTCATCTTGTGCTTTCCATAAGCCGAACCGATCGCATACGCGCCCGTATCGCCCGCCCAGATAATCGGGAGAACGATCATTAGCCACCAGCCACCCTCAGGCAGCTGACGCAGATCGATCAGGTAGGAGCCGAGCCAGCCAAGGTACACCATTCCCGCAACCGTCACAGCAAAATCAACCGGAGCCGGATCGCGACCGCGTTCATAGGCAACGATGTGCACTGCCATCGCAAGCAGGACCAATAACACAAATAATGGGATAGCAGCCTGCAAAAAAAAGAGGCGCGCTGTGACAAGCACCAGCACGCCTCCAATCGTGACGATTTGATTCGGCTCAAAGTGAACCGCCCGAAACATGCGGACATACTCCCAGGCACTGCCAGCCAGGATAATGGCGATCAACAGGAAATAAAACACCCCTCCATAAATAATGGCCGGCAATCCAACGGCTGCCAGCCCGAGGGCCGTCAGTGTGCGTCTAAGCATTACTGGCCTCATATTCGTTCGACGAGACTTTGCCATAGCGGCGGTCGCGTTGAGCAAATGTTTCCAGCGCCCGGCGATATTCTTCCTTGTCGAAGTCGGGCCAGTACGTCGGTGTGACATACCATTCCGAATATGCAGCCTGCCAGATGAGGAAATTGCTCACGCGTAGTTCTCCCGAAGTACGAATGATGAGGTCAGGGTCAGGCACGCCTGCCGTATACAGATAGCGACTGACGAGTGCGTCGGTCACATCCTCGGGGGCAATGCCATCCTTCATAATATTCTGGATCGCGTTGACGATCTCATCGCGCCCGCCATAATTGAAGGCAACGTTCAGGATCAGGCGGTCATTGTTCTTGGTCAGCTCGACGGCGTCGAGCACTTTTTCCTGAAGAGAGGGTGCCAGCCGTTCGAGACGTCCGATGTGGCGTAATTGCACACCTTCCTGGTGCAATTCCTTCAACTCCCGATCGATCACATCCTCGAGGATGTACATCAGCCCCTTCACCTCTTCGGGAGGACGTCCCCAGTTCTCGGTGGAAAAGGCATAGATGGTGAGATATTTGACGCCGAACTCCACGGTGGCGCGGATGACACGGCGGAGGTTCTCGGTACCAGCTTTGTGCCCCGCCAGGCGCGGCAAACGGCGCGAGAGTGCCCAGCGTCCATTGCCATCCATGATCATGGCGACATGGCGAGGAAGTTTATCGAGAGGGATGTTGGGAGGGGTATTGGACATGAACGACAAACGTAGCTGCGACTTCAGTCGTCACTACACTTCCATGATCTCGGTTTCTTTTTTCTTGCCGTGGTCGGAGACTTCCTCCACATAGCGATCGGTCAGTTTTTGCAGCTCGGCTTCGCCGCGTTCCAATTCATCCTCCGAGATCAATTTTTCCTTTTCAAAATCGCGCATGTCATTATGCGAGTCACGACGGATGTTGCGAATGGCAACGCGCGCTTCCTCGAGACGATGATGCACATGCTTGACCAGTTCGCGTCGGCGTTCCTCATTTAGGGGAGGCAGGTTGAGATGGATGACCTTGCCGTCGTTATTGGGATTCAAGCCCAATTCTGAGGTCAGGATCGCTCGTTCAATCGCTTTGAGTGTGGTCCCATCAAACGGTTTGATTGTCAGTGTGCGTGGTTCCGGCACACTGATCGATGCCAGCTGCATGAGCGGTGTAGGCGTCCCGTAGTATTCGATCGGCAGTTTTTCAACCAGACTCGGGCTCGCCCGGCCGGTACGAATCGCTGCCAGATCATCGTGCAGGACTTGAATGGCACTGCGCATGCGAGATTCGGCATCGCTGAGAATATCTTTTATCACCACATCCTCCTGGAGTGCTGAATTGCCGCAGTAAAAATTTCTTGAAATAATGGATAAATTGCAAACTGGAATGTCAAATTCCAGTTTCGCTCTCCACGCGGCACTCTGTTATCTTAATGTTAAGGATACACCAAAAACACAAAAAACGCTACATGAAAGGAGATTCAGGAGAGAGTTTGAAGGATTACGAGAGACTCTCAGAGCAGGAGTCGCGGACCTGACGACTCATCTTAACAGCGTCAGACTCTCAAATCCAGGTTTTCACGGATGCGCCGGGCAATACTCTGCATGTCTTCTTCTGACAGGTCAAGAATGCCATGTTCAACCCGCAAGGCTTCTAGTTGTTGTTCTTTGAAAGGCACGCCATAGGGTAAAGGAGCAATATGCCAGTGGACATGTCGATTCCCTTGCTGGCTTCCGAGGGATAAGACGTAGATTCGTTCCGCATCGACACTTTTGCGGACAGCCTCAGCCGTTTTGTAGATGATCCGCTGGAGAGCCAGATATTCCTCGAGGGTGAAATCGCCAGCCACCTGCTCCTTATGTTCTACCGGGGCGACCAATGTGTATCCGTGCAAGACAGGGTACTTATTGAGGAAGATGACAACTTCATCATTCTGAGCGATGATGTGGTTGCCATTCAGATTTCCGGCTACCATCTCACAGATAAAGCAAGGGCTAGTTTGAATTTTCTCGATGTACGAATCAAGGTCAAAGGACTTTCGAGTATTCATGATGCCGGGGGCCGCGCCTGAAACGGCTGTGAAAATACAGCTTCTGCTTAATCATGGACCAGCGTGCCGACCTCTTCGCCCTTGAGCGCAGCCACCAGAGCATGCGGATCCCACAGGTTCAGGACCAGGATCGGCAGATTATTCTCCATGCATAGGGTCACGGCAGTGCTGTCCATCACGGCGATGCGGCGGTTCAGAAACTCGAGGTGAGTCATTTCCTTGAACTTCTGGGCATCCGGATTGGTTTTGGGATCCGAGTCATAGATCCCGTCCACCTTCGTCGCTTTGATCACCACCTCCGCGCCAATTTCCATGGCGCGCAAAGCGGCGGCAGTATCGGTGGAGAAGTAGGGATTGCCCGTCCCGGCGCTAAAGATGACGACTCGTCCTTTTTCGAGGTGACGGATCGCGCGGCGCCGGATGTAGGGTTCCGCCACAGCGCGCATCTCCACTGCAGAGAGCACGCGCGTGATCACGCCTGTGCGCTCGAGGGCATCCATCAGCGCCATGGCGTTCATGACCGTGCCGAGCATGCCCATGTAGTCGGCGGTGGCACGATCCATCCCGCGTTCAAGCCCCTGTTTGCCACGCCACAAGTTCCCGGCGCCAATCACGATCGACACCTCCACCCCCATATCGTAGACTTCCTTGACCCGGCTGGCGATCGACTCCGCCTCATCCACATCGATGCCAAAACCGGTTTTGGCTGCCAGCGCCTCGCCGCTCAACTTGAGAAGAACACGTGTGTACTTGGTATCGCTGCTCATAACTCTCCTTCTGATTCATGAAAATGACCAACCTTTTGGTTGGTCATTTCAATGTTAGCCGTTCAAGCTCTCACCGAGCTCCCAGCGCTGGAAGCGTCGCACAATCACATTTTCGCCGATGGCAGCCACCGCCTGCAGGATAAGCTTTTCCACCGTGATCGACTCATCGCGAATGTAGGCCTGGCGGGAAAGCACAACCTCATCCTTGAACTTCTCGAGCCGTCCCTGCACGATCCGTTCCATGACGTTCTCTGGCTTGCCTTCTTCCCTGGCGCGGGCACGGGCGATCTCCGATTCGTGCTCAAGCACATCGGCGGGAATCTCCTCTGCTTTGAGGTAGCGCGGCGCAGAAGCCGCGATCTGGAGCGCGATCTCGTGCGCCAGTTCGCGGAATTTGTCGGAGCGGGCCACAAAATCGGTTTCGCAGTTGACTTCCACCATCACGCCTACGCGTCCACCGCCATGGGAGTACAGCTCCACAATGCCCTGGGAGGCCTCGCGGTCTGCACGCTTGGCAGCCGTTGCCATGCCTTTTTCCCGCAGATAATCCACTGCTTTTTGAAAGTCGCCGTCTGCCTCGGTGAGTGCCTTGCGGCAATCCAAAATACCAGCACCGGTGGCAGCCCGCAACTCTTTGATCATTTCAGTCGTGATTTCCATCGATCTTGTCCTTGTTCTATAACGATTATGCGTTGGTGTCTTTTTCAGCAGGTGCATCCGCCGCTGTCTCAGCAGCAGCAGGGGCTGGCGTCTCGGTTTTGTCCACGGCGGGCGCTTCCGTCGCGGGAGCGTCATCACGAGCAGCGCTCAGCTTCGCCAGAGTGGCTTCGCCGAGAAGCGCCTTGTCCTCAAGCTCCTCGTCCACATCCACGACCTTCGGGATGCGGCGGCCGGATTTGTCTGGTCGGGGCTGTGCCTCTACAACAGGCTTATCTTCGTCCTCTTCCTTGCGCATTGCCTTGCCTTCGAGAACGGCATCTGCGACCTTGGCAACCAGCAGCTTGATGGCGCGGATGGCATCATCGTTGGAAGGGATCACATAGTCGATGTTCTGTGGATTGCAGTTCGTATCGACCATTGCCACAATGGGGATATTGAGCAAATTTGCTTCATGTACAGCGGCTTCTTCGCGACCGACATCGATGATGAATAGAAGGTCAGGCCGGCGCTGCATAGAGCGCGTGCCCGAAAGGCGCGTCGTCAAGCGGGTGATCTGGCGGCCGATCATCAGACCTTCCTTCTTGGTCAGGCGGTCCAGTTCGTTATTATCGCGCATCTTCTCGAGACGCCCAAGTTCCTGGATACGAGCATTCATCGTGGACCAGTTCGTGAGCATACCACCCATCCAGCGCTCGGTCACGTAAGGCATGCCGCAGCGGGCAGCTTCTTCGGCAACCGTTTCCTGCGCCTGGCGCTTGGTACCGATGAACAACACAGACCCGCCATTCGCAACCGCATCCCGGACCACGTTGTATGCCTGACTCAGCATCTTTGAAGTCTGTTGCAGGTCGATGATATGAATACCGTTACGCTCGGTGAAGATGTACGGTTTCATACGGGGATCCCACTTATTGGTACGGTGCCCGAAATGGACGCCGCTCTCCAGCAGGGCCTTCATAGGAATAACAGCCATTTTTCTCCTAACTTTTTCCGTTCTCCGGCGCCCAGGTCACACACTGGCGTGGAACGGAATGAGTTTAGTGGGGATGCGGCTCAACGAGCCAGACCCACTCAAGGACGCTTAATGCCCGTCCTAGGCAAGATGTGTGGCGCTTTCGCGCCACGGGGAGATTATATCACAGAAAGTATTTGGTTAAGGCAGCAGTGGGACTACTACCGGATCTTTCAACAGCATGGCGGGTTGGCTGGCGGGTTGGCAACCCGCACCACTAGACCACAGCGCCCTGACCATACAACTGCTGCTTGATGTTGACCACACGTTTGCGCAGGTCTGTTTTGGTTTCAATATCGTTGGCAATCTTTTCAATGGCATACATCACAGTCGTATGGTCGCGCCCGCCCAGCACTTCGCCGATCTGCGGCAGCGAGGCATCAGTTTCCTTGCGGAGGAGATACATCGCCACCTGACGCGGTTGGGCGATCTTTTGCGAGCGGTCACGGCCCAGCAGAGCTTCGACGCTCGTTTGCCATTCCTTTGCCACCAGCTCGATAATTTTCCCAGGCTGCACGTCACTACGCTGAGGCAAAAGGTCCGCCAGCGCCACTTCGACAAGCTGGGAGCTCAAGTGTGCGCCGCTCAAATCTGCAAAGGCAAGGATGCGGTTCAGCGCGCCTTCCAACTCACGGATGTTGGACTGCACGCGCCGCGCAATGCTCTCCAGAATGTCGTCGGGGACCTGACGTCCGGTCCGTTCGGCTTTCGAGCGCAAAATGGCAAGGCGGGTTTCCAGGTCAGGCGGTTGGATATCTGCGGTGAGCCCCCACTCGAAGCGGGAGCGTAATCGCTCATCCAGCGTATTGAGGGATTTGGGCGGGCGATCTGAGGAAACGATAATTTGCTTGTCCTGTCCGTGCAGGGTGTTGAAAGTGTGGAAAAATTCCTCCTGCGTCGATTCCTTGCCGGCAATGAATTGAATATCATCCACCAGCAGCACGTCTGCCGAGCGATATTTCTCGCGGAACGCCTGATTCGTGTGCGTGCGGATCGCATTGATCATGTCATTAGTAAATTCTTCGGAGGAGACATATAAAACGTTCAAGCCGCGTCCGTGACAGGCATTCCCAATGGCATGCAGGAGATGTGTCTTTCCCAATCCCACCCCCCCGTACAGGAAGAGCGGGTTGTAGGCGCGCGCTGGCTTCTCTGCCACGGCCAGGCAGGCTGCGTGCGCCAGGCGGTTGCCGGAGCCAACCACAAATGTTTCGAACAGGTAGCGCGGATTCATATTCGAAGGACGCACTGGCTGCTCAAACGCGGCAGCCGGCTCCGGCTGCACCGAAGATACAGGGACTTCATCGGCAATGACTTCCGCATCATTGCCATTTACGATGAAGTTCACCGCAACACTGGCATTCATGATCCCAACCAGCAAGCGGCTGACCGTACTCGCCAGACGGCTTTCCAACCAGTCGCGCGCATACGCGTTGCGAACACCGATGGTCAGGGTCCCATCCTGGTAGGAAAGAGGTCTGGTATCGCGCACCCATGTGTCAAAAGAGGCGCGGGGCATTTCCATTTGAAGTTGCCCGAGGACTGATTGCCATGCTTGCTCAACGTTCATAGCTGCTCCACTGGTTACAGAGAATGTCGAATTAACCCGCTTTGTCAGCGGCTCATTCGGTATTACTTTTAAATTATTATGAGATTTATTGGGGCTTACGATGGGGTTCTTTCACCACATCCTTATATCTCAGCGTGTTTCCATTCTAGCAGAGGAACATGGAAATAACAACACGGAAAGCCTACGCTAATTTTAAAACTTCGTTTTTTTTAAGGTCACTCAATGTTAAAGATTCATCGCGCGCAGACTTGACGATTCCCGGCTTGGCATAGAACACATGTTTCAGCCAAGTACATCCCGAAAATTTTTAAGACCCCCCACATATGGTGTTTTCATCGCGAATTTAACTGCTTTGAGATAAATATGGATATCTCTTCTTAAAGAACTTCGCGATAAAAGCTTTTTCTTTCTTGATCCGTGAGACTCAGGATTCTGTGATTCGATACAAGACATTTTTCGATTCGATGCATTTCCCTCCGCGATCAACGCGGAACCCAGGCAAGCACGGTCGTTCCTTCCCCGATCACCGATGAGATATCGACATCACCACCCACAGAACGCGCACGTGTCTGCATGTTCGCGAGGCCGTGTCCAATGCTTGCATTCATGGTTTCCATTTCGAAGCCTTTGCCATTGTCATGAATCTCCATCAAGATGCGTTCCTCGGTGGACCAGAGTGAGATATCCACCTGTTTTGCCTTGGCATGCTTCGCGATATTTGCCAAAGCCTCCTGGCAGATGTGAAACAATGCCATCGAACGTGGTTGAGGCAGTTCCTGGAGTTCATTATCGGTCCCGGTAATCTGCACGGTCGCCAGTGTATTGGCGCGGAACTCTGTGATCAACCGATTCAGGCCACTCATTAAGCCCTCGCTGCCCATTTGACGCGGCCGCAAGTCCAAAATATAAGCGCGCAGGTCACGTATGGCCTGATTTAAGCTTTCGATGGAACGGTGGACTCGCGTTTTTGCATCCTCGGGATCTTCTTCAAAGGAATGTAAGGCGCTTTCCAGAGATAATCCCACCCCATAAATGGATTGAATGATGCCGTCATGCAAGTCCATGCCGATGCGTTCGCGCTCTTCCAGTACAGCCAGGCGATGTGTATTCTCGTGCAAACGGGCATTTTGGATCGCCGCGGCGGCATAGGCTGCCAGCATCTGTATGATTTTCTCGTCATCGGCGGTGAATGCCGGCGCGTCGATCTTCTCCGTGAGGTATATTTGCCCCAGCTGGTGGTTGAGCGCCCGGATCGGTACCCCCAGGAACGAAACCATGTGCGGATGATGGGCCGGAAACCCCGAGGAGCGTGGATGCTCCTGAATTACAGGCACACGCAGGGGAACTTCCGTGTTCATCAATTCCCCGATCAAACCCTTTCCTACAGGTGGATGCTCCATCAGCTTGATCTCATCGTCGGTCATCCCCACCGTGATGAACTTTACCAGCTTGCCGTCCTCATCTAACACCCCCAGCGCTGCATAACGCGCATTGGACTGTTCACAGGCAACTTTGGCGATCCGCTCCAACAAATGGTCCAGAGAGACATCTTTTACCAATTCGAGGCTGGCTTCGTGCAGGGCAATCAGTCTTTCTTGAAGTTGTTCTCGCGTTAATAGCATTTCTATGACACCTCGGCGGTATTATCTCATAAAATGTGATAGATTTTGGCAGGAGACAGGCATACAATCACTTTTGTAAAGGTAACCTGATGACAAATTCTCGCATTTCCGGATTCTATAACATGAAGATCGAGGAACGCCGCCTCAAGCTTGAGGACGCCGCCGAGGCAGCTTCCGATGGGCTGCTCCCATTTACCACAGGCGGACTCTCCCCCGAGGCGGCCGACCACATGATCGAGAACGTGATCGGCCTGTATAGCCTGCCGCTGGGGATTGCACTCAACTTTCAGGTGAACGGGGGCGACGTGCTCGTCCCGATGACGCTCGAGGAGCCGTCCGTTGTGGCGGGCGCTTCCTTTATGGCAAAACTCGCCCGCGCCGGCGGCGGATTCACAGCCACCACCACCGATCCACTCATGATCGGGCAGATGCAGGTTATCAACCTCACAAATCTGGAAGAAGCAAAGCTGAAACTCTATGAGCATAAAGCTGAGCTCTTAGCGGAAGCAGATTCTATTGACCCCATCCTCAAAAAATTCGGGGGCGGGGCAAGGGAGCTCGAGGTTCGAGTGATCGACTCCTCTCCCATCGGCGGCTTTTTGGTGGTGCATCTCATCTATGACGTGCGCGACGCGATAGGCGCGAACGCTGTCAACACGGCTTGTGAACGGCTGGCACCGCGAGTGGAAGCGATTACCGGCGGAAAAGTCCATCTGCGCATCCTCTCCAACCTGGCGGACCGGCGAATCGCCCGTGCGCGTTGTACCATTCCGGTAAAAGAATTGGCCTTCGACGACTTTTCGGGCGAGGAAGTTCGCGATGGCATTATCGGGGCCTACGCCTTCGCCGCAGTGGATCCCTACCGGGCCGCGACCCACAACAAAGGGATCATGAACGGCGTGGATGCGGTAGTGATCGCCACCGGCAACGACTGGCGTGCTATCGAAGCCGGCGCGCATGCCTACGCTGCCCGTTCAGGCAGGTACACGTCCTTATCCACATGGAATAAGAACCTGGATGGTAATCTCGTCGGAACACTCGAAATGCCCATGGCAGTGGGAATCGTTGGCGGCGCAACCAGGGTGCACCCGGCCGCACAAGCCGCGGTCAAGCTGATGGGTGTGAAGACCGCCAGCGAGCTGGCACAAATCATCGTCTCGGTGGGACTGGCTCAGAATATGGCTGCCCTGCGTGCCCTCGCCACCGAAGGCATTCAGCGCGGCCACATGTCGTTACACGCACGTCAGGTCGCGATCGCTGCGGGTGCCAGCGGAGAATTGATCGAAAAGGTTGCAGCGCAGATGGTGAGAGAGAAAGTGGTTAGAATCGATCGAGCAGAAGAAATTTTGAAAGAGATACAATAAAGTTATGGACCCCAACCGACTGCTTTCCTCTAAAGAAATTTCAGAAATTGTGAGTGGTTTTGACCCGATTGATTGGGTTCAAATTGACTTACTCGCCAAAATGCCATTTGAGAAACGTCTGCTTCCAGGACTGAAGGCGCAGGAGTTTTCCATGTCAGAAATCAACAGGAAGGTATTGGCTCACTTAACTCCGGTACGCATGGACATAAAATGACATCAGTTTCTTTTTCCAGCGATATTTTAGTTGATTATGACCTAATCTCAAAATCTCTAGTCATGAAACCCCCGTGGGGGATCGACTCCAATGAGCGAGTTGATGGCTGGATAAACAGAAAAGGTAACTAAGAAAACTTATGACAACCCCTCACACACACTCCCCCACTTTACTCAAACCTGCCAAGCCGGTTGGCATTGTCGGTTATGGCGCGTACGTACCGCGCTTTCGTCTACCGGCGAAGGAGGTCTCACGCGTATGGACAGGCGGAAAGGGCGGACTGCCTATTAAGGAGAAGGCCGTCCCCGGGCTCGACGAAGATGTCATCACCATGTCCATCGAGGCGGCGCGCAACGCCATGAAACGCGCCCGTATCGACCCGCACGAGCTGCGGGCGGTCTGGGTTGGGTCCGAGTCGCACCCCTATGCCGTGAAACCCACCTCCACTTTGGTCGCGGAAGCGATCGGCGCGGTCCCCAACACGCAGGCGGCGGACTGGGAATTCGCCTGTAAAGCGGGCACCGAAGCGCTGGTCGCGGCGATGGGGCTGGTCGGCTCCGGCATGGGTCACTATGCCATGGCGATCGGCATGGACACCGCCCAGGGCAAGCCCGGGGATGCGCTGGAATATACCGCAGGCGCGGGCGGCGGCGCCTACATCCTCGGGCCTGCAGAAGAGTCACTGGCGGTCATCAATTCCGCGTATTCCTATGTCACCGATACTCCTGATTTCTGGCGGCGCGAGTATCAAAAGTATCCGGAGCACGGCATGCGCTTCACTGGCGAGCCCGCCTACTTCAAGCACATTACCGAAGCTGCCACACACATGATGGAAGCCTCCGGCACAACCGCCAAAGACTACAAGTGGGCGGTCTTCCACCAGCCGAACACGAAGTTCCCGCAGCGGGTTGCGGGGCAGCTCGGGTTTTCCAAGGAACAGATCGAGCCTGGGTTGCTCGTCCCTGTGATCGGAAACACCTACGCAGGCGCCGCCGTGATCGGACTTACCGCCACGCTCGACATTGCCCAACCCGGAGATCGTATCCTGATGGTCTCGTTCGGCTCCGGGGCTGGCTCTGACGCATTCGACATCATCGTCACGGACAAAGTGACGGAGCGCGCCGGTCTCGCAACCAAAACCCAGGAATACGTCGCGCGCCGCACAGAGATCGATTACGCCACGTATGTGCGGTTCCGCGGCAAGCTGGCGATGAAGTAAAAATGTATCGTATAAGGTAAACACGGAAACAGGTACACACGTAAGCATGTCGACCGGTGTACTTGTCTCCTTTTGTACATAGGAGCTTCCATGTCATTCTTCGACCTCTCTCTCAACGAACTCAAGACCTATTGCCCCGACCGCGACGAACCGGTGGACTTTGACTCCTTCTGGAAATCCACCCTGGAAGAGGCGCGGAGCTTTCCACTCAGTGCGACCTTCGAGCAAGTGGATTATGGTCTCGTAGCGCAGGAAACCTTCGACGTCACGTTCAGCGGGTTTGGCGGGCAGCCCGTCAAAGGCTGGTTGATCCTGCCAAGCCAACGCTCAGGCAGGCTGCCCTGTGTCGTGGAATATATCGGCTACGGCGGCGGACGCAGCTTCCCCACGGACTGGCTGCTCTGGGCGAGCGCGGGGTATGCTCATTTCGTCATGGATACACGCGGGCAGGGCAGCTCCTGGTCGTCTGGCGACACTCCCGATCTATACGCGGACGGCGGCAACGCGCAGTTCCCCGGCAGCATGACCAAGGGGATTCTTGACCCCAGGCATTACTATTACCGTCGCGTCTTCACAGATGCCGTCCGCGCGCTCGAGGCGGCGCGCAGCCATCCGGCGGTAGACGCCTCGAAGATCGCGGTGACCGGCGGCTCGCAAGGTGGAGGCATCACCATCGCCGCGGCCGGACTTGTACCAGACGTGGTCGCCGCCATGCCCGATGTGCCGTTCCTCTGTCACTACCGCCGCGCCACCGAAATCGTGGATACCTATCCGTATAAAGAGATCGCCGAGTTTTGCCACGTTCATCGCGACAAAGTAGATACGGTTTTCAAGACGCTTTCCTATTTCGATGGAGTTAACTTCTCCGCTCGCGCGCAAGCAACGACTTTGTTCTCGGTTGGTCTCATGGACGAGGTCTGCCCCCCATCCACCGTCTATGCCGCCTACAATCATTGGGTTGGCGAGAAGGAAATCAATGTCTACCCCTACAACGGTCATGAAGGCGGCGATCGTTATCAGACGGTTGAGAAGCTCAAGTTTTTGAAGAGCATCTGGCGATAGCGACTAACCTGGATAATTGTCAGTAAAAGGGATCACGTCATGCTTGCAGAAGCCATTCAACTTGAAACACTGCGTCAAAAAATCGAGGATTCAGAATTCGAAGCTGGAAACCAATCCGACTACCTGGACCGCGGTCAACCCAACGCCGCGCAGGCAAAACGCGCTAAGGAATTGATTGCCCAGCTCAACAGCCAGACAGAGGCATCCAAGACGGAGCTCAAGCAGCTCATCGCCTCCGTGCGCGCGCAGCAGCCGCAGGCGGTGGAGGAGTGGGTGAATTTCCATATCGGCATTTTGCAAAAGATCATTAATGAAAAAACTACTGGTACAAACGCCGTCACCCGCCGGAATGTGGCGAAAACCACGCTGCAGGAATGGGAGAAGGTTCGCGCGGGCGAGCAGGACTATGTCCGCATCAACTGGTACTTCCTGAAAGACTACAAAGAGAGTGTGAGAAAGCTCAATAGCCCCGGCGCAGGAAAGACCGTCGACAAATCCTGGTGGCAATTTTGGAAGTAAACCACCGCCGCGCCTTCCGCGAGGATGCCCACGCGCTAGGTCATATTCAGGTGACCAGTTGGCGCTCCGCATTCCGAGGCATTGCGTCCGATGAATATCTCGATCACATGGTCAGTGAAGAACAGCAAAGCGGGGATTGGAAGGAAATTCTTGCGGACAGCAAACAAGTGGTCATTGTTGCAGAGCTGGAAGATCAACCTGTGGGGTATGCCTGGGCGCATCGAGAAGATGATCCTGCCATCAGTTGGGATGCGGAGCTCATCTCAATGCATATCCTGCCGGAGTTCAAACGTCAGGGCATCGGACAAAGATTATTCTCGGCCGCGGCAAAACGACTCAAAGAACAGGGCTGCAAGTCGGTTTATCTATGGGTGCTGGAAGCAAATCACTCTGCACGTACCTTTTACGAAAAGCTCGGCGGCCTGCCGGCCGGGGAACATCAGATCGAATTAGGCGACAGAGAATTGACTGAAGTTGCCTATGGCTGGAAAGATATCGAGCAATTGGAGATATTTGAATGACAGATGTCGTGATCGCGGGAATTGGACAAACAGAAGTTGGCGAACATTGGGATATCGGTCTGCGCGAGCTGGCGTTCGCTGCCATTCGGGACGCAGTCAATGATGCGGGCGGGCTTAAACCGCAATCGCTGTTTGTGGGCAATATGCTGGCGCCTAACCTTTCGAACCAGGCACACCTGGGCGTGCTGCTTGCGGATTACGCCGGTCTGCTTGGCATCGAAGCTGTGACGATCGAAGCTGCGGGGGCTTCAGGCGGCGCGGCCCTGCGACAGGGATATCTGGCGGTCGCCAGCGGCATGGTGGAGGTAGCGCTCGTTGTGGGTGTCGAGAAGTTCACGGACAAGGTCGGACCGGGCGTGGATGCGGCACTCGCCACCACCAGCGACTCCGACTTCGAAGCCGTGCAGGGGATGACCCCCGCCGCACAGGCGGCTCTGCTCATGAAACGTTACATGCACGAACACCGCGTCCCGGCGGATGGATTTGCCGGCTTTGCCATCACCGCGCACGCGAACGGTGCGGGCAACCCCTGTGCCATGTTCCGCAAGGCGATCAAGCCTGAGACCTATACCAGAGCAGAAATGGTCAGCGAGCCCATCAACATGTTCGATATGGCGCCCAATGCAGATGGCGCGGCGGCTGTCATCGTAACGCGCCAGGATTTGTTGCCCGATGATATTTCACACCCACTGGTCAGAATCGCGGGTTCAGCAGCCTCGTCGGACACACTTGCTCTGCACGACCGCAAAGACATGCTATTCTTCGATACGGCCCACATCTCTGCCGGAAAGGCAATGAAGCAGGCTGGCATTGTCACAGATCGCATTGACCTTTTTGAATATCATGATGTGTTCAGCATTTTCGCGGCCTTACAACTCGAGGCAGTAGGTTTTGCGATCAAAGGCCAGGGCTGGAAGCTCGCCGCGGAGAATGAAATCGGTCTAAAAGGAAAAATCCCGTCCGCCACCATGGGTGGGATGAAAGCGCGCGGGTTCGCCGGAGGCGCGGCGGGGGTGTATCAGGCTGTCGAAGCGGCGCTGCAGCTGCGGGGTCAGGCAGGATCGAACCAGGTTCCCGATGCAAAGACCGCCCTGATCCAATCCCTGGGCGGACCAGCATCGACGGCGGTCAGCCACATCTTGCAAAGACTTTAAAACATGGGTCCCGCCGTTGAATTGCGGGACCCACGTTCATTACGCCGGATTTGCATGCACCGGCGTTACCACCTGAATTGCTTTCGGGCGGATCCTCACCTTAATCGGCAGCTGCCCGATCAGCTCTCCATCGCCCTGTGCAGGCAATCTTTCCAGGGAACGGATCTCCACCTCTTCCAGTGCTTCCACACATAACACATTCCAATTTCGTTTTTGGTCACCTCGGAACATACTGATTCCGAGTTTAAGATAATCTGTGATGCTGTTGGCATAGATGCGGCACACATTTAACTTGCCATCATCCATGCGGATACTGGGGTCCAGCTGTAATGCTTTGATTCCCAGGATGGATGTGTTGGCAACCATTAATTCCGCTGCCCGGAATTTTGTGATCTTGCCATCGATTTTGACTTCAAAGTGATAGGCGCGGAATTCAAGAAGTTCGGCGAGAGCCTTCCGCAAATCAGCGAACTTGCCGAGGCGGCGTTTATCCTCACGCTCCACATCTTTCATCGCCAGGGCGCCAATGCCTGCGCTGACGCTCAAGACAAAATAGTTCCCGCCTACATCCATGGCATCGATCGTTTGAATTGTGTGCTCCTGAAACAATAAATCGATCGCTTGATCGATTTGCAGGGGAATATCCAGTGCACGGGCGAGGGCATTCCAAGTCCCTGTGGGGATGATGACCAGCGGGATTTCGGTGCCCACCAATCCATCGAGGACGCTCGAAAGCGTACCATCCCCACCCGCTGAAATAAAAAGCTTGAAGCCCCGTTTAACAGCATCGCGGACCAAGTGCCTGATATCCTCATTCTTCTGACCAGTGGTCTCATAGATCTCGACAGGAATCTCGCGCGTTTGCAACGCTGATTCGATTTTCTCACGCACATTTCCCGGCTCTGAAACTCCCGCCACCGGATTAAGTACGACATATGTCTTCGGTTTCTGCTGAATCTCGACTTGCATCTTTCTCCATCTCCACTTTTGAAATCCACACCACAAGTTTTCATACATCTTGCATTAGCTCCCCAAACCCCTCTAGAGTTCGATTGCTACACGTAATCCTATGAAACAAAACGATGAAGATCATTAAATGCAACGAAATCAAGGAATATTCGATCCGAATTTACAGTTTAAACGGAAACATTACAAAATTCACACCAAAACAGGTTTGAAGTTACTACCACAGCAGTTCGAATTCAGGTAAAATGTCGATACTGAAATTATATATTATATATAATTTTGGATAAGAGGTGCTTATGCCTGGTCTGACCCCCGGTCGAAGATGGCAACCCGCGTACTCTCCGTTCAAAAAAGAGAATTTCGGCGCGCGAGCCCTGCAGGTTCTCGAATATGGCGTGAAGGGTCCGCTGTTTGGCTGCCGCATGTGTGGGAACTGCCTGCTGCAGGAGACAGCTTTTATCTGTCCGATGGAATGTCCCAAGGGACTTCGGAACGGTCCATGCGGCGGCTCCACCTCGGAGTATTGCTATGTGGATAAGACACGACCGTGCATCTGGTACAAGATCTACGAGCGGTCTTTCCAGCTGGGGCGGGAGGAACTTTTGCTTGAGGTCCTGCCCCCGCTCGACTGGGAAAAGGTGGGACAGGATTCCTGGCGGGATGTCTTTCGAAGCGCTGCGAAGATGGGTGTAAGAAAAGCTGTGGGCGGATTGCTCTCACGATCTACCGAGACCCGCAAAGAGACATGGGATGGGATCTTCCGCCCGGTGCGCCAGCCGGATTGGTGGCAAGGCGACAGCCTGTACCATCCGCCCGCCTACACGGAACCCGCCTCAGACCTGGAACGAAGGCTAGCAGCCAGTGAGTTCGTGGTCACCACCGAGATCACTCCCCCACTTTCATCCAAGACCGACAAGTTGATCCACAACATCGAAGCGACCAGGCATTATGTTTCGGCGCTCAACTTTACAGACAACGCCTCGGCAACACCGCGCATGACGTCCTGGGCATGCTGTCAGATCGCGGTGGAGCACGAGTCGGAGCCCGTCCTGCAGATCTCAGCCCGCAACCGCTCACGCTCGAGCCTGCAAAGCGAAGTGATCGGCGCGACCGCCCTCGGCATCCGCAACATCCTGTGCGTGACCGGCGACAGCGCCAAGCTTTCCCCTTCCCCGCGCGAAAAGATGGACATCAACGACCTCGACGCGATCCAGATGCTATGGATCCTGCGGCGCATGCGTGATGAGGGCACGTATCTCGACGGGCGAGAGATCAAGTATCCGCCCAAGTTTTTCCTCGGCGCGGCGGCTTCCCCGTTCTCGTCCAATCCGGTCTTCCAGGCACTGCGCGAGGAAAAGAAGGTCAACGCCGGCGCGCAATTCTTCCAGACCAACCTGGTCTTTGACATCAACGGTATGGAAATCTGGCTCGACCAGCTGGCAAAGCGTAATGTGCTGGATAAGGTATATATCCTGATTGGCATCGCGCCCCTGAAGAGCCTGAAGATGGCGGTCATGCTTTCTGAGGTACCTGGCGTTTATCTACCCAAGAGAATTCTCCAGCGCATGGAGTCGGCCCACGTGGCAGGTAAAGCTTCGGAAGAAGGCGTGCAAATCGCGTTAGAATTGATGAGCCAGATCAAAAAATATCGCGGGCAGGGCATTCACGGCATCCATTTGATGCCCGTCGGCTGGGACGACGTGGTGCCGCGGCTCGTGATGGAAGCCGGTCTGATGCCAAAGGAATATGTCTTCAACCAATCATCGCAGCAGGAGTGGAACAATGCACACCATATTGAAAAATAATACCAAGGAAGTGGTCATCGGTGCGGATCGGACGTTCGTGATGATCGGGGAAAAGTTGAATCCCACGGGCCTGAAGAAACTGGGGCAGGCGCTCGTGGAACAGAATTTTGATTATGTAAGGCAGCTCGCCCAGCGGCAGGTGGCCTGGGGAGCCGAAGTATTGGATGTGAATGTGGGTCACCCTCAGATCGACGAAGTGGCGATCATGCCAAAAGTTGTCGAAGCTGTGTTATCTGTTGTCGATGTACCGCTTTGCATCGACTCGAATGAACCAAAGATTTTGGAGGCCGGCCTCAAGCTCGCCCCGGGTAAGCCACTCGTTAACTCAGTCAATGGGGAGGAGAAGCAGCTTGCCACGGTCCTGCCTATCGTCAAGGCTCGAGGTGCGGCGGTCATCGGCCTGACCATCGGCGAGGAGGGGATCCCGGCCACACCAGAGGGACGCCTGGCTGCCGCAGGAACGATCATCGAGCGCGCTGCAAAAATGGGCATTCCTGCAGAAGATATTATTATCGATCCGCTAGTGATGACGGTAGGACATAACAGCAACGCGGCACTGGTAACGCTGGAAACGATACGACTAATAAAGAAGGAATATGGCGTCAATATCAGTCTGGGTGCAAGCAACGTTTCCTTTGGCCTACCAGACCGTCACTCTGTGAATAGTGCGTTCCTTGCGCTCGCCATCCAGGCGGGAGCGACCTGTTCGATCACCGACCCCATCAAGCTCGGAAGCGCCATCAAAGCCACGGACCTGCTGCTCGGCAAGGATGCGAATTCGATGCGATATTTGAAGTATTTCCGTGCAACGGAAAAGTTGCGCGAGCAGGAAGCCACAGTCAAGGTCTGATCCCGACCTTTTCCATATAGCTCAAACAGGCGGTTCGTGAGAAAATCACGAACCGCCTTGATTATGGTATCAAAACGATTCCATCCTCGTCTTGTATTGCAGCAACTTTAATCCTATGGTTCAGGAGATTTAACATGGCACCCTCCCGACGGATCGGTTTTATCTCGACGCGTTTTGCAGGCACCGATGGCGTTTCGCTTGAGGCGACCAAGTGGGCAACCGTCCTCAAGCGCATGGACCACAAATGTTTTTATTTTAGTGGTTTGTCTGATCGTCCTCCAGAAATCAGTTATGTGGTGCCGGAGGCGTTTTATCGGCATCCAACCATTGATGCAATCAACCAGATCGTCTTTGCCGGGACGTGGGGCCACCTCCATGAAGGACGCAAAGCACACCCGGAGATGGAAGAGCTTCACCAGGATTTCTTCTCCATGTACATTCGCCCCGCACGAATCTCCCGGCAAGTTCAGGAATTAAGGGAATATTTCAAGGAGCATCTTTACAGGTTTGCGCACCAGTTCCGCCTGGAAGCATTGATTGTCGAAAATGCATTGACCATCCCTGTGAACCTTCCACTGGGGCTGGCGCTGACAGAGTTCATTGCCGAGACGGGTTATCCGGTTATTGCCCACCATCATGATTTTCACTGGGAGCGACAGCGCTTTATGAATAATAGCGTGCGCGACTATCTTGCTGCCGCCTTCCCGCCAAACCTTCCTTCCATCAGACATGTAGTGATCAACTCGGTCCAGGCACATCAGCTGGCTTCGCGCTTCGGCATCGCCGCGATGGTCATCCCGAATGTCATGGATTTCGATTCACCCCCTCCCTCATTGGATGACTACGCGCTTTCGGCTCGCGCAGACCTGGGCGTGGCTCCGGGCCAGTACCTGATCCTGCAGCCGACGCGCATCATCCAGCGCAAGGGCATCGAACACGCCATTGAACTCACCCGGCGTCTCGAACTGCCCGCAGAATTGGTCATTTCTCATGCCGCGGGAGATGAAGGAAGCGACTATGAAAAACGTGTGCGCGAGTTTGCAGCTTTATTGGAAGTCAAGGTCAATTTCGAGTCAGCCATTGTCGGTGATACACGAGGTGTGACCTCTGAAGGCAGGAAAATCTATACTCTCGAAGATATTTATCCACAGGCGGATCTGGTCACGTATCCGTCTTCGATTGAAGGGTTCGGCAATGCCTTCCTGGAGGCGGTTTATTTTCGGCGTCCGCTGGTGGTAAACAACTATTCGATCTACGAAGCAGATATCAAGCCCAAGGGATTCCGCGTGATCGAATTTGACGGCTTTATCAGTGAGCAGACCCTTGCAGAGGCGCGTTACATCCTTACGCATCCGGAGAAAGTCCAGGAACAATGTGCACACAACTATGAACTGGCAAAGCGTTATTACTCGTTCACGATGCTCGAGCGACGGCTGAAAGTCCTGGTCTCCGATTGCTTCGGAGAGACGGAATAGCTAGGGTGATGTGCGCACCAAAGTTGCGATATGGATGGAAGTCATCAGGTCACGTGAAACCAGTTGAAAGGTTTCCCCGTGCATTTGCATCACGTCAGATGGATGTCCAAAGAATGTCCAGAGGCGGGCGCGGGGTTGATCTGTTTCCAACAGGACCGAAATCGCAGGTTCCTTGTCTCCATAGTATCGAGAACGCCAGCCGCGGGTGCTGCCTGGATCGCCGCGCACAATCGAAAAAGTTGATCCTCCGTCCACAGATCCAAACTGAACTTTGCATTTCGCAGAATCAAGAGATAGGAGCAGCGAGCTCTCTTCTTCCTCATAAGGAAAGTTATTGAGCAGCCAGTGAAGAGCATAGTGATGGGTTTTGGCAGCATCGAGATGATCGAAGATGAGCCAGCGATCTTTACCCAACGATATCACGGTGCGCTTGTGCGTCACAGGATCAGCCAAGCGTTTGTAGCCATCATGCTCACCTTGCCAGATGTTCGCATCGTGCCGCAGGACGTGTCCCTTCGACCAATTTGTCCAGGTGAAGCGGGTGAGCATTTTCATTTGATCCAGGCCGTCAACTGTGACGGTGTTGTGCACGGAACTGTGAGCCAGGCCGTTGCGCCAGGCGCCTTCTGCGCTGTACAGGTACGTCCCTGCATCGCAGGCGAGATTTACCCCGCGCCACCACAGATCGACGTGGAGCTGGTCAGCGTGGGAGGGTCGTGATTGGAAATCTGTGCAGCGGATGACAGCTTGGCTGTCGGGGCTGCGGAGGAGGTAGATTCCGCCGTGAGGGAAGGAGGATACAGAGCTCTTCCTCATCCCCGCTTCGACTTCGCTACCGCTCCGCTCAGCGCGAGAAATTGCCTGTTCACCATACAACCAAAAGATATCTTCATCCCAGGGACCAGGATCGAACAGGAGCTCTTTTCTTGTTAAATAAGAGCCCAACTGCAAAAGAGGGCGATAGTCGGTGAAATCGCAGTTATTTAAGGGCAGGACAAGCGCGCCGTCGTTTGAGCCATAAACGGGAATTTGTCCGGTTTCAGGGTCGATCAGTGGAGAGAGAAAATCGACGGAGGCGGAAACACGCTGATAGATGAGATTTGAGACTGGAGATTGGTTTAATTCCGCGAGGCGGATCACACACAGATAAAGATGAAGAACAAAGCGATGATAATTGAGTGAATACATCGAGTGGGCGCCATCGGGGAAAATTTGTGCCGCGGCTTCCTGCTCGAGCAATCTTCCGCCGAGCCTGTGGTATTTTTCAGCATTCTTTAGTTCAGGGAAAAGCAGTCCAACCAGCCAGAGCCCAAAGGCTTCGCTGATGGTGTGGTTGCTGTGCGTGGAAATTGCATAATCGATGTTTTTATAAATCCGCTCGGCATGCGCCGCGACGAGAACCGTAAACTGTGCGATGCGCTCTGTGGTAGTGGATGGCGAATTGAAGAACTGGTAGCAGCCAAACGTCCAGGCCATGAGACGTAACGCCGCCTCCTGACCGTCCATCCAGTTCGGTCCTGTGTTGGGAGGATTGGATTCCGCCCATGACTCGACCAGAGTCCAGAACCCCTCCGCAAACTTTTCATCCTGCGTGAAAGCATAGGCACGCAGGAGAGGATAGCTCATGCTAAACCGGCTGGCCTCCCAGATGAACTTGATATCCAGGTCGTCATCGTCCGAGATTTCGGACCAGTGCTTATTCGGATCCAGTTTTTTTCCAGAAACCGGATCCTTATGCCAGTCGGGAGGAAACCCGGTTTTGACGAATTTGTGGGCAAAATATTTGAGCTCGCCGTTCAGGATGCGCTCGGCTTCGTCTACAGCGAGTTGCGGATTCCAGGGCAAATCACCTGGGGATTGTGCTTTGACTGTCCGACGAAAAGAGCGCTCGTCACGCCGCTTGGTGCTGAGCGGATCTAAAAAGAATTTCAGCGAGTTCTGCCTGCGCCACCGTGCGTATGCTTCTGGCTCTGAAGGAACACTCTTTTTCAGCCAGATTTCCAGCGGTCGATCTTTCCATTGATAGCTGGGCATCTGTGCACGGATCAATCCCGTCCGCTTGCGCAGTGCATAGCCGAGGCGAAACATCAGCCAGCGCGAGCCGTGTGAATCGAGGAGGGATTGGAGATTGCGGAAATTATTTAGCACGGTGTCTAGCTGTCGGAAGGCAGAGGTTTCGTTTTCAGCGCAGCATTTCGCAAGCGCGCCGCGTGGATGGAGAGGATGATCCAGATCAGTGGCAACCCCCAAAAGATAAGCGGTGCGGCGATCTGATGTCCCTGTGACCATTCGAAGGAGAGCAGACCTGCAAGCAAAGTCAGGACGCTGTAGAGCGAGCTGACGGTTTCATGTTTATAGCCTGAAAGCACCAGCCTCTGATAGAGATGGGAACGGTGTGCAGCGAAGACCTTTTCGCGTCGGAGCAAACGCTGAATAAACGTAACCCCCGCATCCATAATGATGGTCCACATGAGGACGGTGCCAAGCAGTAAGGCATCCCCACCCTGATCCGAGGAGATCAATGGCAGGACGGCGAAGCTATATCCCAGGAACGTGCTCCCGACGTCGCCCATGAAGATCTTGGCAGGCGACCAGTTGTGTCCGAGAAAGCCGAGGCTGCCCGCTGTAATGGCAAAGGCAATCCAGAAGGCAAACGAGTTATTCATGTTCGACGCAAGCCACATCCAGCCAATGCCTGCGCTCAGCGCGACGCCGCCGGCCAGACCGTCGATGCCATCCATGAAGTTGTAGGCGTTGGTCAAACCAATGATCCACAAGAAAGTGATGGCAATGCCAATCGCGCCCAGCGAAAGCTCACCGACCAGCGGAATCGTGACCACCTTGAAATATCCCAGCCCCCAGATGGAGAGCCCCGCGACAATTGCCTGCACAACAAAACGGAGGCGCGGCGAAAGAGAGTGGTGATCATCGCTCCAGCCCAGCCCGGCGATAGCAGCGCCTCCCAGAATATAGATCAGTCTTTTCTCAAAACCCACCTCCATGACGGATAATAAACCTGTCCCCAAAACCAGAAGGACGATAGCCAACCCTCCGCCGCGCGGTGTGGGCACTGCATGCGAGCTGCGTTCATTGGGATGGTCCACCAGGCGGCATTTTTCGGCGTAGCGCCGGATCAGATAGATGCCAGAATAGGAGAGACTGGTGAGAAGTAAAAATGCGAAAGGTGGGTTCACGGAGATTTAGGTATAGGCTGGTTGTTGATCAAAAGGTCCTGAGACGATGGGTCGTAGTGGGAGGCTAGGTTGATCTCAATTCCAATTTTATCCCCTCCTCAAACGACAACGGACTGAAATCGAACTCTCTCTCCGCTTCTTCATAACTAAAATTCTTGTTTTCATTCAAGCGCAGAACCTGTTCGGCTTTGATGGGAAAGGGAATATGCAGACGTTCAAAGAGTTTCAACAAGCTGACAGCAGGTGCAGAAGGGAGATGGATTTTCAAGACACGCTTTTGCAGCTGCCCCGCGATTGTATCAATCACCTGGTTGTAGGTACGTGGCGATTTGCCAGCGATGTTATAGCTTTTCCCTATTGTCTGATCGTTGCACAAACAGCTCACGATTGCCTGTGCAACATCGCCCACATAGATGGGCTGCTGCAGGTGATTTCCGTCACCGAAGACAGGGACAAGGGGCGAGGAACGCATAAAACGGATAAGCCGCCACATGTTACGGTCGCGAGAGCTGCCGTAGATCATCGTCGGGCGCAGGATCGTGAATTTCAGCCCGCTGGTTTCGATAACGCTTTCGGCAGCGAGGCGGACCTGCTTGCTCCGGGCGTTCAACTGCGTGAAGATGGCGGTCGTGCTGACGAAAACTGCCCGCGAAATCCCTGCCTCCTGCGCTGCGCGGACGATGGAGTCCGCGTGCCCAAAGCCGAGGGAGGCAAGACTGACAAGGGCATCCGTCCCACGCATCGAAGCGGATAAGGCCTGAGAGTCAGAGAGATCTCCTGAGGCCCACTCAATTTCCGGCTGAGGAAGACTCGAGCGGTCGCTCCCCGGTCGATGCAGGCAGCGCACTTCGTAGCCGTTTTTTATTAAGAGCCGGAGGACGTATGATCCGGTAAACCCTGTTCCTCCGGTGACAAAGACCTTCATGTATGTACCAGGTTTTGCAGCAGTTGCAGCGTTTCGTCCAGTTTATCGCGGCGGTCGAGGTGTTTGACCAGATAGGCACGCGCGTTCTCGCCCATTTGCCTGACCCGCTGTGGGTCTTTCGATAGCTCCAGGATCGTCCGGGCAAGCAGCTCGTGATTGGCAGGTTCGACAAATACTCCCCCATCGGATGATTCAATCACCTCACGGATGACGCCGTCAATGACGAGGACGGTCGCCCGCGCCGCTGCCATATAATCGAAAACCTTGTTCGGGTAGGTCGTACGAAACATCGGGACGTTCTGCAGGATCGCCAGACAGACATCGGAGGAGGCAATCACGAATGGCATCTCCTTTTTCGGGCACACACCGGCGAAGATAACGTTATCCAGCTCCAGGCGTTCGGCTTCCGACTGGAGATTGGGGCGTTCCTTACCGTCCCCCCAGAAGACAAAACAAATATGTTTCTCATCCTTCAAATGCTTTGCCGCGCACAGAACGGTGTAAATATCATTTGCCTGCCCGAGGGCTCCCGCATACAGGACAACAAATTTATTCTCCAACCCCAACTGCCGGCGGACACCCAGACCATCCACGCTGGGATTGAACATGTCAACATCGGTCCCATAAGGAATGTACGTGATCTTACTTGCAGGAACACCCCTGGCAACCATATATTCTTTATAAGCCGGTGAATTCACGAGAATATGGGTTGCCCAGGCATATAAAAACCTCTCCAGCCAGCGAACCAGCGCGATGACCAGGGGATTGCGGATCACGCCCATGCTTACCCCGAATTCCGGCCACAGATCGCGCACCTCCAGCAGAAAGGGCTTACGGCGTATGAAGGCAACAAACCAGGCGGAGACCGCCTGGAAGATCTGAGGCGTGGTGCCCATGATCAGGTCAGCGTCTTTTACAGAGAGGGACGTCCAGACGGAGCTGAACATAAAGCTAAAGAAGGAAACGATCCGCCACAGGTAGCTGCGATGGAGCTCAGGATAAATGTAGGAGCGCAGGACACGCACACCGTCAATCATCTGCTCGGTGAACAAACCGTGACGTTCCACCGTGCGCTGACCGGTCTGGTAATTTAGATCACTGGCAACGATCACCAGTTCATGGCCTCGCTGGCGCAGATATTGTGCCATTTCAAAATGGCGCGTGTGCCCCGGCTCATCTGGCGAGACAAAGGCTTGATTAAGTAACAGGATTTTCATTGACGGAAAGCGCTTTCAATCACCGTCATTATATTATGATTTGCGTATCCCCCGGAACAGGTTCCATTCAAAACAACTGCATTTGCATATTATTTCATTAATTCATGTCGTAAGTAAGGGATAGTCAACGCGGCAAGGAAACCAGCCAATCCGAAGGAAAGGACAGGGATCAACCAGCGGGCATTCACAAGCGTCTGTTGATAAAGCAGGATACTTTCTTTACGGATCTGTGCGATGACGAGTGGTGGAAGGTTCTGTATACTGAACCAGACCGCGCCAATACATAACGCAAGTGCGAGACCGGCAAATACGTCATTCATAGTGAGGCGGAAGGGGCGCGGCGCAGGGATAGTTTGGATGCGCCTCATCACATCCCCGGTGATTTCGCGCGGCATTTGAGTAACGGGGTATGTGTGAAGCGCCTCTTCCAGAATGGCATTCTGTTGTTCGGGAGTTAAGGGGTTGTCCATATAGGCTCCTGATAGGTTTCGAGCGCGCGGCGCAACTGTTCCTTGGCGCGGAACAAGCCGGTTTTCACCGTGCCCAGAGGCAGGTTAAGCATCGTTGCCATCTCTTCGTAGGAAAGCTCATTCTGATAGCGCAGCGAGATGAGCAGGCGGTAGTTTTCATCGAGATGATCAATGGCTTGATGCAGATGGGATCGCAGCTCGCGAGACTCAAGTCCCTGGGCGGGATTATCAAAGGCCAGATCGGTTTCGGGGACGTCCGCGATCACGTCATCGCCCAGCTCATTCAGCGTGCGCCGCAAATTGGGCAGGCGGTTGTAGCAGAGGTTGGTCACGATCCTATACAACCAGGTGCGGAACTGTGACTGTCCACGGAAGTTTGGCAAAGCCGTCCAGGCGCGGACGAAAGTCTCCTGTGCCACATCGAGCGCCTCCTCCTCATTTTTGAGTACGCGCACGGCAAGGTTAAACACATAGCGTTGATGTTCGGTCACCAGCACCGCAAATGCTTCCTGATCGCCTTTCTGAGCACGCTGGATGAGGGCTTGTTCCGTCTCTGGCATGAGGTCTCTAAGCGGTTAGACAGGCGAAACGGCGAAAAGTTTCATTACTGGACCATGGTCCAAACTGAAACTTTTTCATCCAATGCCTGTCCAACGAAGTGAGAACATCCTACCGCACTATGCGGCACTCTGTAAACAAGGAAAACAAAGATGAAAAGACCTCTCGTGATAAGCCTGTTGGTGATCGCCCTGGCATTTGTCGGTCTGGGAATTGGGGCAGTACTATTCTTCACTGCCAATGGCGGTTTTCCAACCAATAACCCGTTCGACGTGCGAAATATCTCCTCCCAGCTGGAGGAAAGCAAGACCCTCAAAGTGAACGCAGACAAACCACTCACCCTGGACGTAGCTGCCGCCGCCGGCGATGTCACCGTCACCGGCGCCAATGTGGACAGCGTACAGATCAAGATCGTCAAGACTGCCTATGGCTCCTCGCAGGCCAGGGCAGATGAAGAATTGAAGAGCATCAAATACAGTATCGAACAGACTGGTAACACCATTACCCTCAAATACGAGCTGCCCAAGTCCATGAACTTCAATGGCAATGTTAACACGGTCGATTTCGATGTCACCATTCCGAATGAAGTCACCGTGAACGTGGACGACAGGATGGGTGAAGTCGATGTCTCCGGTACGACAGGAAATGTAGATATCAAAAACGACTTTGGCGATGTGACCATTGAGGATATCGAAGGTGCTCTCACCGTTCAAACGAGCAGCGGCAATGTGAACGCCATATCGATTGTGGCGGAGGGTGAAAACATTGACCTGCGCTCCGATTTTGGCGGAGTAACCCTGAAAAAAGCGGGCGGCAGGGACATCACCCTCGATTCAAATAGCGGCACCATCACGTTGAGCGAGGTCCGCGCGACCGGCGACCTCACGACGAACACCGACTTCGGCAACACGAAATTCGAGAATGGCTCTGCCAATTCGCTCCACATCGAAACCAGCAGCGGCGAAGTGTCACTCATCAAGGTCACCATAAGCAAGGAAATCTTCGTCAAGGCTGACTTTGGCAATATCGAATTGGAGCAGGCCCGGGCGGCCTCCTATGATCTGCACGCCAGCAGCGGCGCCATCACCGTGGACGGGCCGAAAGGCAAACTGAAAGCCGATTCAGATTTCGGCAACATCACCATTAGCAACGCCGAGGCCGTAACCCTGACGGCCGAGACGAACAGCGGCACCGTGGAATTCAGCGGCTCCCTGGGGCCGGGTCCTCACATGGTCAAATCTGACTTCGGCGCGATCGACCTGACCCTGCCTGCGGATTCAGAACTGAATGTGGATATCTCGACAGATTTCGGCAGCATCCACTCGGACATCCCCATCACGGTCACATTAAATGGAAATTCCAATTCGGACGGAGATCAAATCGTCGGCAGTATCAACGGCGGGGGCGACCAATTCACTGTCAAAGCGAATAGCGGGAGTGTGACTATCCGCGCAAGCGAGTAATTTATTCTTATTGTATTCCTTCCACTCCAGCTGGCGTATAGCTGGAGTGGGGGCTCACGACGTTAAGGGGCAAATGGTGAGCATAGTGGATATAAACAACTTCCCTGGCTGCAGGCAAGTAGATAAGGCAAATGAGACTGATACAATACACGCAATTCCTGGCTTTTTCCTGAGAGGCGACATGTTGGCAGATCTCGTACCCTGTATCAGTATCGTAAGTGTCCTCCTGGTCATTTTTGGCTTTATTGCCTTTCTCCGCTATCTGAATTATAGAGAAACGATCGCCCTTGCGGAAAAGGGCCTGGCACGGCCGGAGGCGAAAGACGGCAAGGGACTTCTGCGCTGGGGAATCCTTGTCACCGGATTGGGAATTGCCCTGTCACTGGGACTCTACCTTGTAGGGTTTGACTCGAGCCAGAATTATCCGCTTCACCTCGGTCCCTGGATGCTGGGCGGTTTCGTACCGCTCTTTCTCGGGCTTGCCTTAATACTCTCTCATTTTCTCACCCAAAAGGATTGAGCCTATACAATTTACAGTCTTGAAAGGAGAAAGTTTGAGAGTCTTTGAGAGTTCCTTCACATAGAATTAGTCTTGGAGAAAGGAACTGAGATATGGAAATTCCAAGACACTGGAGACTTAAGAAACAACGCTATGGGCTGGTTGGCGAAGTCTGCCCCCACTGCGATTATAAAATTTTCCCCCCACGTGACGTTTGCCCGAATTGCGGCGATGAGGCCAAGGAACTCTACACCTTCAGCGGCAAGGGTGAAGTGTACTCATTTACCACGATCTATGAGGCCCCCACCGGCTACGACAGTAATGCTCCCTATACAGTTGCGCTTGTCAAACTGGATGAAGGACCGATGGTCACAGCTCAGTTGACCGATGTGGACAACGATTCCATCGAGATCGGCATGCCGGTCGAGATGGTTACCCGCAAGATGAGAAACGATGGGGATGAGCGGGGATTGATCGTCTATGGCTATAAGTTTCGCCCCTTATTCCAAAATTAGTCCGAATTATCTAAATTAGAATACAACAGGCGGAAAGCGCTCAGCGTCCGCCTGTTTTTGTTTAAGCGTGAATAGCGATCTATAACTCTCTGAACCACCTTCTATAGAAACGCAATGCTAGGGGATCACAATCGTTCCAAGGATCGTGCCGGTGGAGGCAAATATGGCTCGATTGATAACGCGTTCTACTGTGAAGTTGCCCGCAGCGCCAGCAAACTGACCTGTACCACCTATGACGGTGTATGTTTCCACGATCGAAACGATACCAGGCGTCTCCGTTGGAGTACCCTGTCCCGTTCCTTCACCGAAGAGACTGGATCCATCAGCCGCGACCACGGTAGCAGACTCAGATGCTGCAAACAGGTTCCGCAAATAGATCTCAGCCTGAAAACTCACAGATACAGTAGAACTTGGAAAACGCAGCTGCAAGTGCTTTTGACTCGTGCAAAAAAGACCTGGATCATAAACTTCCCGACTGGCCGGGATGGGGCACTCATGACACGGGAAACCGCCAAGCGCTACAGTATAGGTATCCATCAAAGAGGTGAAGCTCTAACTCTCGCATCACAGCAGATGATCTTGTGGCGACTATCACACGATAAAGTTTCCCAAAGGAGGCTGTCAATGACAACATACAAACAGAAGGCGAAAGATGGGATTAATTGGATTCAAATACTTGTCGTGGCTGTGGCAGCAAATCTGCTAGGTGGCCTGGTTTTTA
>Ga0114129_10000865_pt1 | contig 39394 bp, 34 predicted proteins | sample RhiMetdeltSRZDD1_FD_80071 | JGI IMG/M metagenome (GOLD analysis project Ga0114129, IMG submission 80071) | Populus rhizosphere microbial communities from Tennessee, USA - Rhizosphere MetaG P. deltoides SRZDD1 (version 2) (version 2) | ecosystem: Host-associated > Plants > Roots > Rhizosphere >...
CCGAGGGCGTCCAGTCCGTCCTGATGAAGCTCCCGCGCTACGCGCTCACCTGAAGGCGTGCTACCAGCCGGCGATCGCTTCCTCGAAGAGGTGCGCCAGGTCCGCCTCGGCGGCGGGCCTGGGCGACAGCTTCGTCACGCGCGCCTGGGGCAGCGTGCCCTCGACCAGCGCCGGAATGTCCGACTTGTCGTAGCCGACCGAGCGCAGCCCGTTCGGCACCTTGAGCCGCTGCATGATGGCGACGAGCCGATCGGCGAGGATCTCGCCCGCGTCCTCCGGCCGGGCGCGCGACACGTCGGCGCCCAGGATCTCCGCGGCCACCAGGTGCCGGTCGGGGCACGCCTGGGCGGTGAAGCGGAACACCGCCGGCGCATTCAAGATGACCGACATGCCGTGCGGGATGATCGGGTGGTCGCCCGGGAAACCCTCCGGCCGGAACTGCCGCACCATCCCCGAGACCGGATAGGACATCCCGTGCGGCAGGTGCACGCCCGCGTTGCCGAACCCGACGCCAGCGTAGGAGGCGGCGAGTTGCATCTTCTCGCGGGCCTCGTCGTCGTCCGGATCCTCGACGGCGCGGACCAGGTACTTCGACACCCAGCGCAGCGCTTCGAGCGACCAGACGTCGCTGATCGGATTCGACCCCTGGTACGCGGGGCGCAGCACGGGGCGCTCTGGACGCGGGCGTTGGTGGAACGGCAGCGCCGTGTACGACTCGATGGCGTGGCTGAGGACGTCGAAGCCGCTCGTCGCCGCGACCTGCGGCGGCATGCTCCGCGTGTTTTCCGGGTCGAGGATGCCCAGGAGCGGCTTGAGCCTGCGATGCGCGATGCCCGTCTTCGCGTGCAGCGGCGTGTAATCGAAGATGGCGACGCCGGTGGTCTCGCTGCCGGTCCCCGCCGTCGTCGGAACCGCGATGAGAGGCTTGAGCGGTCCGGGCGCGGGCCGGCCCTTGCCGATCGGCGCGTTGACATACTCGAGAAAGTCCGCCGGATACGTCGAGTACAGATCGGCGGCCTTTGCCGTGTCGATGGTCGATCCGCCCCCGACGGCGACGAACGCGTCGAAGCGCCCGTCGGCGGCGAAATCGATCGCCTCGCGGAAGGAAACGTCGGTGGGCTCGACGCGGACCCGATCGAACAGCGAGAACGAGATGCCGTTGTCTTTCAGGCTCTCGAGGACCGTGGCGACGGGCCGGAGCCTCGCCAGGTTGCGGTCGGTCAGCACCATCACCCGCTGCGCCTTCATCTCGGCGAGGTCCATGCCGACCTCGCGCGTGACGCCGCGGCCGACGCGGATGCTCGAGGAAGCGAGCTCGAACGCAGTTTCGAGCGCCATGGTTCCTCCTCAGGAAGGTCGCAGCGCGCCTTCCATCGGGCGGTCCCCCACGCGCCAGCCGAGCCACAGCACCGCGAGAGCCATCGCCGAGAGGACCACCGCGATGCTGATGCGCGAAAGCGCCGTGAACAGCGTGAGCGTCCCGCTGGAGAGGCCGCCGAAGGCGAGCGCGACCACCGGCAGCACCGGGACGCCGCAGCCGGCCAGCGTGCACGGCCCGGTGGTGAGCCCGAAGACCGTCGTCAGCGCGCCGGCGACGCCCGCCGGTTTCGCCGCCTTGAAGCCGACCCCGCACGCCTCGCCCTCGCGGCGCCGGTACGACCAGAGCGCGAAGTACGCGCCGAAGACGAGCGACATGAGCAGGATGCGCACGAGCGTCGGGACGTCGACGATGAATCCCCACTCGATGCCTTCGACCTGGTTGTCCGCGCTCGCCCAGGCGATGGCCATGTTGGCGAGGAACGACAGCTTCTTGCCGAGCTCCTCGTCGGAGCGCAGGTATTCCGGCAGCCGCGACAGCCAGGGGTTGAAGGTGAAGAAGTCGACCGGCTTGCGCGCGATCGAGAGCATGACGACCGGCGCGGTCAGGTTGAAGACGAAGACCGCTGCCGTCACTCCCCAGACGATCTTCTTCCGCGCCCGGATCGCCGTGGCGATGCCGCGGAACGACTGCGCGATCGCGGGCAGGATCTTCTCGGCCATTCGCTGCGCCCCCGTTTCCAGGGGGGCGGGAGCATATGCGACGGCCCGGCGGCCGACAACGGTCTTACGTCGAGCCGACCTCGCGAAGCGTAGCGGATCGCGACATCTCGGCGTGACCGCCGCCGGGAAGGACGTGCTCGCCCAGAGCGGGCCCGCCCAAGGCGTACGCGCTCTCGGAATGCTGCGACAGGTCGAGCCCGGTCATCTCGTCCTCCGCGCTCACGCGCAGGCCGACGATCGCATCGACCAGCTTGAGGATGCCGAACGTGACCGGCACCGCCAACGCGACGGTGGCGCCGATCGCCGCGAATTGCTTCCAGAGCTGCGCCGGGTTTCCCGCGAAGAGCCCGTCCGCCCCGGCCGCGTTGACCGCCGCCGAGGCGAACAGGCCCGTCGCGATCGCGCCCCAGGTTCCGCCGACTCCGTGAACGCCCACCACGTCGAGGGAGTCGTCGTAACCGAGTCGCGCCTTGAAGTTGCAGGCTGCGTAGCACAGCATGCCGGCCACCCCGCCGATGACGATCGCCGCAGCCGGATATACGTATCCGCACGCCGGCGTGATCGCGACCAGGCCCGCGACTGCGCCGGACGCCGTGCCGAGGACGGTCGGCTTTCCGCGCGACAGCCATTCCGCCGCCATCCAGGCCAGCGCGGCCGCCGCCGCGGCGGTGTTCGTCGTGGCGAACGCGTTCACCGCCACGCCGGACGCCTCCAGCGCGCTGCCCGCGTTGAACCCGAACCAGCCGAACCAGAGCAATCCGGCGCCGATGACGGTGAGCGGCAGGTTGTGGGGCGGCATCGGCTTCTGCAGGTAGCCCTTGCGCTTGCCGATGACGATGGCGCAGGTGAGCGCCGACACGCCGGACGAGATGTGGACGACCGTCCCGCCGGCGAAGTCGAGGGCGCCCAGCCTGTGCAGGAAGCCGCCGTCGCCCCAGACCCAGTGGGCCAGAGGGTCGTACACGAGGGTCGTCCAGAGCAACGTGAAGAGGAGGAAGGCGGAAAACTTCTTCCGCTCCGCGAACGCGCCGGTGATCAGGGCAGGCGTGATCGCCGCGAACATCATCTGGAACAGGGCGAACGCCTGGTGCGGGATGGTCGCCGCGTAGGCGGGATTCGGCGCCGCGCCCACGCCGCGGAACCCGGCGAACTCGAGCCCCCCGAGGATGCCGCCCTTGTCCGGCCCGAAGGCGAGGCTGTAGCCGAAGAGGACCCACTGGATCGAGACGGCGCAGAGGACGACGAAGCTCTGCATGAGCGTGGCGAGCGCGTTCTTCTGCCTCACCATCCCGCCGTAGAACAGGGCCAGCCCCGGCGCAGTCATCAGGAGCACCATCGCCGTGCACACGAGCACCCACGCCGTATCGCCCCTGTCGATCCCCGCGCCGATCATCGTCGCTCCCTCCCGAGCAAGGTTGGCGGGGCCGCCGGTAGCGGCCGCCGAGACCGGCTCGTGCAATCGAGGTACCAGCGCGGCGGTCGCCGCCGGCCGAGGGCACGGGCGCAGACGCCCGGCGTTCAGTCCGACGAAAACGTCAGATTAGCGACTGTTCCAGACGAAAATGGCGTGAGCGGCCCGCAGAAGGCGGTGCGACTGCGGCGTCTCACGTTGGGAAGTCCGGCGTCCGGGGGCGGCGCGCACTGCATCGGGCACGACACTTTCGTCGGACGAGGGGGAAGAACCGACGACATTGTCAGACGCAACCGGCGCCCCGGCCAGGCACGCGACTACCCTTGCTGCCCCCGCAGCCAGGCAGCGACGGCCTCGGTGCGGCTGCGCAAGCCGTGCTCACGCAGGAGCCGGTCGATGTGAGTCCGGACGGTGCGGTGGGCGAGCCCCAGCCGCGTGGCGACTTCCTTGTCCGAGAGACCGGAGGCGATCAGCGCCAGCACCTGCGATTGCCGCGGCGTGAGGCGCAACCGGCTCACGGACGCCTCGAGGCGGCGGTACGCGCCGGAGGCATGCGCGGCGAGCTCGGTGATCACCTCGTCCTGCCCGGAGAAGGCGTCCGGGCGGAACGAAGCCAGGTAGGTGAGGCCGACCACGCGACCTTCGGTGGCGAGCGGCACGTAGATCGACGAGCGGAACGGTGAGGGGGGTGGTATCCGCGCTTCCTCGCCGTCGCGTTGCGCCCGACCGGACACGATGGAGAAGATCTGCAGCGCGCGCTCGCGGACGACCTGGAGCGTCTGCTCGGAACATTCCGAGGTCCCGTGCACGTCGACCAGCGGCGCCTCGCCAGGCCGGGCGATGACCGCCGCCCCCGCGTCGAAGGCGACGCTGCGCTCGAGGGCTCGCGGCAACAGGCCGGTCAAATGCGCGTACGACTTCGGTTCGGAGGACAGGTCGAGCGCGGGTCGATCCGGTTCGGGGGTACGCATGCCCGATTCGGCGAGCAGCGCCCGGATGGCGACGGCGATCGCCTCCGTACCGATTCCCGCGGGCAGGACCACGGCGGGGTCGGTCCGGAACTTCCCGGCGGCGGCAAGCACGTCGCGCTCCGGCGCCACGACGATGACTGGAAGGGCGGGGACCAACTTGCGCACCCGCTCCACGACGGAGAGCGCCGCTGCGCCCGAGGCGAACAGGAGCGAGGGCGTGTGATCGCCCGCCTTGCGCACCGCCGCTTCCGCGCCGCCGGCCACCTCGACGCGGAACCCGCTTCCGAGTGCCTGCGTCAGCTCGGCTGCCTCTGCGGGGTCGTCCGTGACGAGGAGGACCCGCGGCGTGGCCGCCTCGTCGCGGTGCGGCTGACCTGCCTGCGCCTCCGGCGCGCTGAGCGCGCCGGCAGCCTCCACGACCTCGTCGAGCGCCCCGATGAACCGGCGGAGCGCCGCCTTGCCCGGCTCGCGCCCCGGCGAAGCTGCGCCCGCCTCCCAGCGCTCGAGAACGCGATCGACCTGGCTTCGCAGCAGGTCTGCGAGGGGAGAAACCGTTCCGCGGGTGGCCGTCGCCTTCATGAGTGTCAAACTATACATCCGCTTCGCCCCCTTCGGAGGGAACCCTTGGAAAACATCGAGCACGTAGAACCGGTCGCCGTCCCGCGCGGTAGCCGGCCGGGGAGCGTGCTGCGCGACGCCGAGCGAATCGCGCGCGCTCTCGAGGCTGCCGCGGCCGGCGATTTCCGCGCACGCGCAGACGTGTACGGCGACGGACCGCTCGGCCGCATCGCGAGCGCGGCGAATCGGGTCATCGACGGAAATGCAAGGCTCGCCCGGGAGATCACCCGGATCTCGCGGCGCATCAGCGTCGACGGGCGGTTCACCGAGCGCGCCGCGCCCTCGCTGCTCCCGGGCGCCTGGGGCGACGCGCTCTCGTCCCTCAACGAGGTCCTCGACCGCCTCACCTGGCACGCCTCCGAGACGGCCGCGCTGGCGCGCGCTCTCGAGCAGGGCCAGCTGTCGCACACGATGCCGCTGGAAGCGCCCGACGGCACGCCCCTGCGCGGCCAGGCGCTGCGGGTGGCGAAGAGCATGAACGCGCTGGTCGCCCGGCTCCGCACGCTGCGGTCCGAGGTGATCCGCATCGCCGAGGAGGTGGGCACGGCCGGTCGGCTCGGCGGCCAGGCGGAGGTGCGCGCCGCGACGGGCGCGTGGAAGGAGCTGATCGGGGCCGTGAACCTCCTCGCGGCGAACCTCACCTCGCAGGTGCGGAACATCGCGCTCGTCACCACCGCGGTCGCCCGCGGCGACCTGTCGCGCAAGATCACCGTCCCCGCGCAAGGCGAGATCCTGGAGCTGAAGGACACCGTCAACGAAATGGTCGATCAGCTGCGGGCGTTCGCGGCGGAAGTGACGCGCGTCGCACACGAGGTGGGCACCGAAGGAAAGCTCGGCGGCCAGGCCGACGTGAGGGGCGTCTCCGGGGTCTGGAAGGAGCTGACGGACGACGTCAACTCCATGGCGTCGAACCTGACCGCGCAGGTACGCGGCATCGTGCGCGTGGTGACCGCCGTCGCGAACGGCAACCTGCACGAGCGCATCCAGGTGGACGCCAAGGGCGAGATCGGCGCGCTCGGCGAGACGCTCAACGACATGACCAAGACGCTGTCGATCTTCGCGCAGCAGGTGACGAGCGTCGCGCGCACGGTCGGCGTCGAGGGAAAGCTCGGGGCGCAGGCCGAGGTGCCCGGCGTGGCCGGGACCTGGAAGGACCTCACCGACAACGTGAACCTTCTCGCCAACAACCTGACCGCGCAGGTGCGCAACATCGCGGAGGTCACCACCGCCGTGGCGAACGGGGACCTGTCCCGCAAGATCACGGTGGACGCCAAGGGCGAGGTGCTCGAGCTGAAGAACACCATCAACACGATGGTGGACCAGCTCCGCTCCTTCGCCGGCGAAGTCACGCGGGTGGCGAAGGAAGTCGGCACCGACGGCAAGCTGGGCGGCCAGGCCGACGTGAAGGGCGTCAGCGGGACCTGGAAGGACCTGACCGACAACGTGAACATCCTCGCCGGCAACCTGACCGATCAGGTGCGCAACATCGCCAAGGTCACCACGGCAGTGGCGAACGGGGACCTCTCGCAGAAGATCAGCGTCGACGTCCGCGGGGAGATCCTCGCGCTCAAGAACACCATCAACACCATGGTGGATCAGCTGCGCAGCTTCGCCTCGGAAGTGACCCGCGTGGCGAAGGAGGTCGGCACCGAAGGCAAGCTGGGCGCGCAAGCGCAGGTTCCGGGCGTCGCGGGCGTCTGGAAGGACCTGACGGACAACGTCAACGTGCTCGCCGGGAACCTCACCGACCAGGTCCGGAACATCGCCGCCGTGACCACCGCCGTCGCCCGCGGCGACCTGTCGCGCAAGATCACCGTCCCCGCGCACGGGGAGATCCTGGAGCTGAAGGAGACCGTCAACGAGATGGTCGACCAGCTCCGCGCCTTCGCCGCCGAGGTGACCCGGGTCGCGCGCGAGGTCGGTACCGAAGGAAAGCTCGGCGGGCAGGCGCAAGTGCCCGGCGTCGCCGGCACCTGGAAGGACCTCACCGAGAGCGTCAACACGCTGGCGGGGAACCTGACCTCGCAAGTGCGCAACATCGCGCTCGTCACCACCGCCGTCGCGAACGGAGAGCTGTCGCGCAAGATCACCGTGCCGGCGCGCGGCGAGATCCGCGAGCTGAAGGCCACGGTGAACGCCATGGTCGATCAGCTGCGCGCATTCACCGCCGAGGTCATCCGCGTCACACGCGAGGTGGGCGCGCAGGGAAAGCTCGGCGGACAGGCCGTCGTCCCCGGCGTGGCGGGCATCTGGAAGGACCTCACCGACAGCATCAACGAGATGATCGTCGACCTGCGCCAGAGCACGCAGGCGAACGAGGAGCAGGACTGGCTCAACACGAACCTGGCGCGCCTCTCGGGGCTGCTGCAAGGAAGGCGCAGCCTGGAGGAGCTGGGTCCGATCGTGCTCGGCGAGCTTGCGCCGCAGATCCCCGCGCAGTACGGCGCGCTCTTCGTCGCCGAAACGGGCGGCGACGGCTGGCGCCTCCGCCGCATCAGCACCTACGGCCACGGCGGCGACGCCGGCGGCGCGTCGTTCGCGCCCGGGGAGGGGCTCGTCGGGCAGTGCGCCGTCGAGAAGCGCATCATCGAGGTCGAGGAGCTACCGCTGGATTTCGTGCGCATCCGCTCGGGGATCGGGCAGGCGCGGCCACGCAGCCTGCTGGTGGTGCCCGTCCTCTTCGAGGGAGAGGCCAAGGGCGTCATCGAGCTCGCCACGGTGCAGCGGTTCAAGCCGATCCACCGCATCCTTCTCGAGAAGCTCGCCGAGGGCATCGGCGTGGTGCTCAACACGATCGCCACCACCTCGCGGACCGAGCAGCTGCTCGAGGAGCTGAAGGCCTCCAACGCGGAGCTCGCCAAGCGCACCAGCGACCTGGAGGACAAGGCCCGCCAGCTCGCGCGCGTCTCGACCTACAAATCGGAGTTCCTGGCGAACATGTCGCACGAGCTGCGCACGCCGCTGAACAGCCTGCTCATCCTGGCGCGTCTGCTGGCAGACAATTCGAAAGGCCACCTCGACGGCGAGGAGGTCGAGTATGCGGCGACGGTCCACTCCAGCGGCCAGGACCTGCTCGCGCTGATCAACCAGATCCTCGACCTGTCGAAGATCGAATCGGGCAAGCTGCAGGTCGACGTGCGGCCGGTCGCGCTGCACGACGTCGCCGCGGCGCTCGAACGGATGTTCCGCCCGACCCTCCCCCCAGGCATCGAGTTCACCATCTCGATCTCGCCTGCCGTCCCCGGCACGGTCATGACCGACGCCCAGCGGCTGCAGCAAGTGCTCAAGAACCTGCTTTCCAACGCCTTCAAGTTCACTCCGCAGGGGAAGGTGGAGCTGACCGCGACGCTGCAGCCGGGGGGCTCGCCCTTTACCTCGGCGTCCTTGCGAAATTCTCCGCAGATCCTTGCGTTCGCAGTGTCCGATACTGGTATCGGCATTCCTACCGACAAGCACGAGCTCGTTTTCGAAGCGTTTCAGCAGGCAGATAGCTCAACGAGCCGCACCTTCGGAGGAACCGGGCTCGGCCTCACCATCAGCCGCGAGCTGGCGCGCCTCCTCGGCGGGCAGATCCTGCTGCAGAGCGCGCCCGGAAAAGGCAGCACTTTCACGCTCTACCTGCCGCTCCTGCTCCCGTCGGCGGTGGAGGGAGAGCCCCTCGGCCGGCCGGCAGCACCGCTGGCGCCGCGCCTCGAAGCGGACAAGGCGGCCGACCTGCGCGGCCGCAGGGTGCTGCTGGTCGACGACGATGCCCACAACCTGTTCGCCGTCACCAGCCTCCTCGAACGGTTTGGCGTCCGCGTGCTCCCTGCCCATGGGGCGCGGGAATGCTTCGACATTCTCGACCGGGAATGCGACGTGGATCTCGTCCTCATCGACGTTATGATGCCGGAGATTGACGGTCTCGAAGCGACGCGGCAGATTCGTCGCCGTCCCGGTTTTGCGAATCTGCCGATCGTTGCTTTGACGGCAAAGGCGCTGCCGGGTGACCGGGAGCGTTGCTTGGAGTCGGGCTGCTCCGATTTTGCAACGAAGCCGATCGGGCCGGAGGCGCTGGTCGCGTTGCTGCAGAAGTGGACGGTGAAGAGGTGACGGTGGCGGAACTCGACGATCCGTTGGTGCCTAGCGTCCTGCTGGTCGACGACAGGCCCGAGAACCTCCTCGCCCTGGAGGGCACCCTCAAGCCGCTGAAGGTGCGCCTCGTCAAGGCGCGCTCGGGCGAGGAGGCGCTCCTGCACCTCTTGCGGCAGACGTTCGCGGTCATCCTGCTCGACGTGCAGATGCCGCGGCTCGACGGGCTGCAGACGGCGGAGCTGATCAAGCAGCGCGAGCAGACGCGCCACATCCCGATCATCTTCATCACGGCCCTGAGCCGCGAGACCGCCTATGTCTTCAAGGGCTACGCGCACGGCGCCGTCGACTACCTGCTCAAGCCCATCGACCCGGAGATCCTTCGCGCGAAGGTGCGCGTGTTCTGCGATCTGTGGGTCCGCGGCGAGAAGATCCGCAAGCAGGCCATGGAGAGCGAAGTGAAGGACGTCTTCTTCTCCTCGGTCGTGCACGAGCTGCAGACGCCGCTCGCGGCGGCGAAGGCGCAGGCGCAGCTGGCCCTCCACCAGCTCGGCGAGGACCGCGCGGAGAACGGGACCACCCGCGCCCTGCGCGTCATCTCGCGTCAGATCGACCGCTTGAACCGCCTGGTCGGCGACCTGTTGGACATGAACCGGCTGGAGAGCGGCCAGCTCGACTTGAACCCGGCCGAATTCGACCTGACGGGCCTGGTGGAAGAAGTGCGCAGCCGGATGCAGCCCGGCGGCGATCGGCATCCCATCCGCGTGCGGGCGCCGCAGCGCCTTTCCATCTACGCGGATCGCGGCCGCATCGAGCAGGCGCTCGCCAACCTCCTCTCCAACGCCATCCGCTACTCGCCGGACGGCGGTCCGATCGAGGTGGGAGTCGAGCCGACCGGCGACGCCGTGGAGATCTCCATCAAGGACAGCGGCCTGGGCGTGCCCCGCGAGCACCAGCAGGCGATCTTCGAACGGTTCGGCCGCGCACACGGGCCATCCTTCGGTGGGCTGGGGCTAGGCCTGGCGATCACCAAGGGGATCGTCGAGCAGCACGGAGGGTCCATCCGCGTCGACTCCAGCGGCAAGCCCGGCGAAGGGAGTACATTCGTCGTGCGGCTGCCGGTCGCGCCGTCGTTCTCTGCCGGCCGCACGGCTGCCGAGCACTGAACGAAACCAGTCGGGGGGAATGAGGAGGGGTGCACCCGCTAGAGGCGGAGTGACACATCCGGTCCTTGATTCCCACGCCTGCCCGCCGGTACCAGCGAGACAAGGCGTACGCGGCGCGCGCAGGCGTAGCATTGGAGGAGGAGCCGGCTTTGCCGGCGACGGGCGGAGCGCGCAGCGCGTAGCATTGGAGGAGCTTGATGACGAGCACGGGGCGGCCCCCGCCGTGAGCTCGACCAGTCCGAGGTTCCCGGTGTCGATGCGCGTCGCCGTCTCGACCGCGCAGGGCGCCGTGTCCGGCGAGGTCACCGACATCAGCGTCGGAGGCATGTTCGTGCGCACGGATGGCTCCCTGCCCGTGGGCGCCCTCGTCTCCGCCTCGCTCGAGATCCCCGATGGCGACCGTCCGGCTCCGATCCAGGCCAAGGTGATCCACGTCGTCTCCGCCTCGCCCGCGGCGCGAGCGCGGACGTCGCGGCGCGGTTTCGGCGCCCAGTTCGTCGCGTACGACCAGCAGTTCCGGCAGCGGATGGACCGCTACATCCAATCGATCGAGCGAGCCAGCAAGGTCCCCGTGAAGCTGCTGCTCGTCGCTCGCGACCTCTTGTACGAAAAAGGCTGGACGCAATTCGCGCTGCGCGATCCCGAAGCTGGTTATTGCCTGAGCGGCGCCCTCGAGCGCGCCGCCGGCGACGACGTCGAGGGCTTCCGCGCCGCCCTCTCGACGCTCGGACCGCGCCTCGGCGTCCCGGCCTGCCCGTTCGGCGGCTTCGGGTGCCACTGCGCCGTCCTTGCCTGGAACGACACGGAAGGCCGTACCAAGGACGACGTCGTCGCCAAGCTCGACGAGGTCATCGGTTCGGCGCTCGGGGGAGGGGCGGAGGTTCTGCCGCCCGTTCAGCTTCCGTAGAGGAACTCCGGCAGCCAGAGCGTCATCCCTGGCCAGATGTACATGAACACCAGGCAGACGACGACGATCAGCATGTACGGCATCATGCCCGCGAAGATCTGGTTGAGCGTGACGTGCTTGGGCGAGACGCCCTTCAGGTAGAAGGCGGACATCGCCACCGGCGGCGAGAGGAAGGCCGCCTGCAGGTTCACGGCGACCATGGTGCCGAAGAGGATCGGGTCGATCTGGAAGTGGCTGAGCAGCGGGATGAAGATCGGGCAGAAGATGACGATGATCTCCGTCCACTCCAGCGGCCAGCCGAGCAGGAAGATGATCAGCTGGGCGATCACCTGGAACCCGAGCGGCGACAGGTTCATGCTCAGCACCCATCGCTCGATCAGCGACTGCCCGCCGTGCAGCGCGAAGACGGCGGAGAAGAGCCCCGAGCCGACGAACAGCCAGCAGACCATCGCGGTCGTCTTCGCGGTGAGGAAGATGGCCTGCTTGACGTTCTCGCGCAGCTCCCGCGAGACCCGCACGTACCAGAGCCCCGGCACGACCGTGCCGAAGAACGTCCCGCCGATGAAAGCGGAGACGAGGATGTTGACGAACCCCCCTTGCCGGGTGGCGAGGCCGCCGCCGACGATGATGCCGAACACGGTCCACAGGAAGACCTGCCGCGGGTACCGCGCCAGGACCGCGAGGTAGAGCGCCCCGAGCGCGCCGATGGCGGCGGACTCGGTCGCGGTCGTTATGCCGAAGAGGATGACGGCGAGGACCACGAAGGTGAGCACGCCCAGCGGGACGACGGAGGCGACGAGCTGCTTGAGAATCTCGAGCTGCTCGCCGTCCATGCGGAAGTAGTAGACGGCGAGGACGACCGCGGTGAGTCCGGCGAGCGCCCAGAACCATTCGAAGAAGTGCGCCGGGATCTGCCCCGACTTCGCCACCGCCACCTCTCCCAACGCGGTCATCTCCTCCGGCGGACCGTCGTCGCGCGCCGCGGGAGCGGCCGCGTCCGCGTTCGATCCCGCCGATCCGAGCTCCTCCGGCTTGTCCTCGGCCGGGGCCGACGCGGTGGGGTTCGCCGGCGCTGGAGCCTTCACCATCGCGACGGCTGCCGGGGAGCGAGCCGGCTCCGTCACCTGCGGGGCGTTGTAGATGACGACGTACCAGTACGCCGCGCCGAACGTCGTGGCGGCGAGGATGATGGGTACCATCACCGCCATCGCGTCTCTCAGGAGGGTCGCGTAGCGGACCGGCTTGCCATGGTGGTCTGTCGCGCCCTGCAAGGCCTTCGGCCGGAACAGTGCCGCGATGAGACCGGGAACGACGCGCCGGCGGGCGCCGAGCTCGAGGCGGCGCAGATAGTCCGCGACGTCGATGCGGTACTGATCGGGCGGCAGCTTGGGGGCAATCTTCGGATTGATGAGCGCCCAGCCGAGGATGTAGACGAGGTAGAGAAACGTGAGGAAGAAGCCCGGCAGCATCGCCGCCGCGTAGAGCTTGACGATCGACTGTCCGGCGACGGCGGCGTAGACGATCAACATCACCGACGGCGGGATGAGGATGCCGAGGGTCCCACCCGCGGTGATCACGCCCGAGGCGAGCTTCACGTCGTAGCCCGCGCGCAGCATGGGCCGCATGGCGATGACGCCCATCAGCACCACCACCGCGCCGACGATCCCGGAGGCGATTCCCCAGAACGCGCACACCAGGAGCGTGGTCACCGCGAGCGAAGCCGGGATGCGCCGGAACGCGAGCTGGACGCTGTGGAACATGGCGTCCACCAGCGCCGCGCGTTCCATGATGTAGCCCATGAAGACGAACAGCGGGATCGACAGCAGCGTGTCGTTCGTCATCACCCCGTACGTGCGCTGCACGATGAGGTCGAAGATGTGGTTGTCGTACCAGGGCTGCGCCGGGTTCAAGAAGGCGACGTAGCCGAAGATCATCCCCAGCCCCATCAGCGTGAACGCGGTGGGGAAGCCCATCATGATCGCGATCACGATGAGCCCCAGCATCGTCAGTCCGAGCGCGGGGCTGCTCACGGCTTCTTCTCGTCTTTGGCGACGTGGCGCTGGCGCGCCGCCTCGTCGATGGACTTGGCCGACTCCATCGCGGCGCGGCGCGACTCCTCGTCGACGTACTCGCTCTTCGAGAGCTGGGTGTCGATCACGTCGATCTCCTCGACGTCCGAGAGGCGGGGCGGCCAGTCGCCTTTGCGCAGGCACTCGATGCAGCGGACGATCTCGGCGACTCCCTGGATCATCACGAGCGCGCCGGCCAGCGGGATCACCGATTTGAAGTGGTACACGGGCGGGCCCTCGGCGGTGACCGTCGAGTGCTCGCCGATGCGCCACGAAGCGGCGGCATAGTCGTACCCGGCGTAGATGAGGCCGAGGATGCCGGGGATGAAGAAGAGGAAGTAGAGCGCGAGATCGAGCGCGGCCTGCGTGCGCGGCCGCAGGTGGCTGTAGACGAAGTCGGCGCGCACGTGCGCGCCCTGCGCCAGCGCGTACGCGCCGCACATCATGAACAGCGTGCCGTACAGCATGTTGGTGAAATCGAAGATCCAGGCCGTCGGCGAGTTGAGGATGTAGCGCTTGAACACCTCGATCGAGACGACGAAGGTGAGCGCGACGATGAGCCAGGAGAAGGCCTTCCCCGACCAGTAGCTCACCTCGTCGATGGCGCGGATGACGGTGCCGGGTTTCATCGGCTCGCTTGGGCCGCAGCCATCCGGCGCGAACCGGATGGCTGGGCGATGGGGACAGTCACCGCGCTACGTCTTCTTCGCGGGGGGAGCGGCAGGCTTGCCGAAGTAGTGGTTGTACGCCATCCGCCGCGGCACGTTCGTGTCGAGGTCCCACTTGACCGCGCGCTCGGCGAACTTGCGCTGCGACTCGACGATCTCCTTGAAGATCGCGTTCTCGGAAGACTTCTTCTCCTGCACGCTGTCGAAGACTTCGAGCTGCTTCTGCAGGACGGAGTCGGGCGTCCGGTAGAACTTCACCTTCTCCTTCGTCTGCAGCTCGCCGTAGTCCTTGGAGTAGCGATCGATGGCCTTCCACGACATGTCGGCGGACGCGGCCTCGACCGCGTTGGCGATGATCGCCTTCATCTTCTCCGGCAACGCGTCGAACTTCGTCTTGTTGAAGAGGATCTCGAACTGCTCGGCGCTCTGGTGGTAGCTCTGCAGCATGCAGACCTTGGAGACGTCGGGGAAGCCGAGGATGCGATCCGAGGTGGCGTTGTTGAACTCGGCGGCGTCGATCAGTCCGCGGTCCAGGGCAGGAACGATCTCGGAGCCCGGAAGCGCGTTGACCGCGGCGCCCATCCCGGTGAACAGGTCGATGGAGAGGCCGACGGTGCGGAACTTGAGGCCCTTGAAGTCGTCGGGCTTGGTGATCGGCTTCTTGTACCAGCCGAGCGGCTGTGTCGGCATGGGGCCGTACGGGAACGAGACGACGTTCGCGCCGATCGAGTTGTAGAGCTTCGCCAGCAGCTCCTTGCCGCCGCCGTACTTGTGCCAGGCGAGGAGCATGTTGGCGTCCATGCCGAACGCCGGGCTCGAGCCCCAGAGCGCTAGCGCGGTCTGCTTGCCGTAGTGGTAGACGAGCACGCCGTGGCCGCCGTCGAGCGTGCCCTTGGAGACCGCGTCGAGCAGGCCGAAGGCGGGGACGACCGCGCCAGCGGGCAGCACCTCGATCTTGAGGTCGCCGCCGGTCATGTCGTTCACCTTCTTCGCGAAGTCCAGGGCGTACTCGTGGAAGATGTCCTTCTGCGGCCAGGTGCTCTGCCACCGCATCGAGATCGGCCCCTGGGCCTTGACCACGTTGGGCAACCCCAGGGCAGCCGCGCCTCCGGCGGTCGCAACCGCTGCCTTGAGCATGCCCCGCCGCGACACCGTCCGGGACGCGGCGTTGTTCGGAGCTCGCTTTTGCATGACCCCTCCCTGCGTCTTGAGCGCTATTTGGTTTCGCGAGACTTGCGGGTGGACTTCGGTCTGTCCGACTCTCGAACCATCCCACTATGGACTACTCAAACGAAAGTGGGAAGCCGTAGGTCGGATCTGTCGCATTTCGCCCGGTCGGGCCTGCAAGGGGGCGAGCCCGTTGCGCGCTATCGCAGACGGCGTAAGTTGCGGCGCCGGCTGCACGGTCCAGGGGGTGCGAGATGCCCGAGACACGCCGAGGCGGATGCCATTGCGGCGCGGTCCGCTACCGCGCCGACGTCGATCTGTCGAAGCCGGTGCTGCAGTGCAACTGCTCGATCTGCTCGCGCACGGGCACGCTCCTGACGTTCGTGCCGGCGAACGCGTTCGAGCTGGAGAAGGGGGAGGGATCGCTCAGCGATTACCAGTTCGGCAAGAAGAACATCCACCACCTGTTTTGCAAAGTGTGCGGGGTGCGCTCGTTCGCCCGCGGCCAAGGCCCGCAGGGCCCGATGGTGGCGATCAACACGCGCTGCCTCGACGAGCTGGACGCGGCGGCGCTGCCCGTACAGCACTTCGACGGGCGCAGCCGCTGACGGCCGCGTCGCCCGCCTGCGTCAGCGAGACTGCGCGTGGGACCGGGCGAGCGTGAAGGAGATGGTCGTTCCCTTCCCGGGCGCGCTCTCCGCCCAGATCCGCCCGCCGTGCGCCTCGACGATGCCGCGGGCGATGTAGAGACCGAGCCCCGCTCCGGAGCGCTCGCCGTCCGACGCCTGCCAATACCGCTCGAAGAGATGCGGGAGGTGATCGGGCGAGATCCCCGCGCCGGTGTCCGTGATCGAGAAGCACACCTCGCCGGCGTCGACGCGGACTTCGAGGCGCACCACTCCTTCGTCGGTGAACTTCACCGCGTTCCCGAGGAGATTGGCGAAGACCTGCATGATGCGCCGGCGGTCGCAACGGACCGTCGAGCCGGGAACCGGCAGCCGCGCGTCGATCGCAATCCCCTTCCGATCCGCGAGCGGCTGCACGGAACTCAGCGCATGCTCGGCGAGCGTCCGCGCGTCGCAGTCCGCTCGGACGACGCGGAGACGCCCGGCGTCGATGCGACCGACGTCGATGAGGTCCTCGACCAGGCGGCTCATGGCGTCCGTCTGGTTCTGCAGGAGGGCGACCCGGCTGCGCGCGGCCACCGCGTCTTCCGGCAGATCGTTGATCATCGACGCAGTCGTGAGCCGGAAGACGTTCAGCATGTTGCGCAAGTCGTGCGAGACGACGGCCAGCACGTCGTCGCGCTGGCGCACGGCGCGCTGGGCGGTCTCGAGCGCCTCGCGCCGCTCCGCCTCGGCCGCCATCCGGGAAGTGACGTCGCGCGCGGTCGCCGCCACGCCCTCGATCTCCCCGCGCGGTCCGCGCAGCGGCGCGAGCGCGTACTCGTAGTGCACCTCGCCGCGCGAGGTCGCGAGCGTGCGCGCGTCCTCCACCAACCGGCCCGTCCTGAGGGCGAGCCGGAGCATCGCGTAGAATTGCGCGCGATACTCGGGGTCCCAACCGACCTCCTCCCAGGTGCGCCCGAGCATCCGCTCCGGGTCGAGACCCATCGCGTGGGCGGCGCGTTCGCTCGCGTAGACGTACCGGCCGGCGGCGTCGAAGGCGTGGAACTGGTCGGGAGAGGACTCGATCAGCGCCTCGAGCAGCCGCACGCGCCTGCGCAGCTTCAGCATGGCGAGCGCCTGCGCGGCGCCGGAGCGGAGCGCGTCCGCCTGATGAGGCCCGAGGGCGCGCGCCCTCCGATCCATCACGGCGAGCACGCCGAGCTCCGCCGAGCCGTCGCGGAGCGGCGCCATGGCGAGGAACCGGGCTCCGGGGACCAGCGCGAGGAGCGCGTCGCCGCGGCCGGCGTAATCGCGCGGTGCGCTCTCCACGACCTCGACGTCCAGAGGGAGCACGAACTTCGGGATGTCGGGCGCCGCGACGCCAAGGCGCGACTTGAACCACAGCCGGCTGCGACCCATCAGGCCGAGGACGGCGCACGGCGTCGCGCAGACGCGCGCGACGTATCGGACCAGCTCGTCCGCGTCGGCGTCGGGCGACGGGTCGGTCACGGTCAGCGCGCGGATCACGGATAGGCGCTCGTCTTCGCTAGGCATCCGGACCTGTCCTCTGCCGCGCCGGATCGCGACGTCCGGCGGAGACTAGCTGACCGCGACGCTGGAATTCAATCGGGAGCCTGCGACTCTGGCGTCTGGTGCCTACGGCGTCCCCGCGGCCGCGTTCGCGTCGCCGGCGCTGCGCTTCGTCTTCTTCGCGGGAACCTTCTTCTGGGATCGCCGGCCCGGGACGCCCGCGGCCGTGGCGTGCCGCACCTGGTGGGCGGGCGGCTTCGCGGGCGCAACCCGCGGCGCGGCATCGGCCTGCGGCGCAAAGAACGGGATGCGAGCGCGCACCCCGATCCACAGCTCGGAAGCCGAGCGGCGTGCCTTGGCCCAGGCGTCGGCGGCCGGGTTCCGGCGCATGGCGGTCCACGCATCGGCGAGCGGCTTGCGCGGCAGTGCCAGCGCGCCGCCGACCGCGGCGAGCGCGATCGCTGCTGCGATGGCGGCGAGGCGGACGGTGCGCCCTCTCGCGACGGCTGCACGCCCGTTCCCCTTGCCCGCCCTCTTGGAGAAAGCGCCGATGGGCTGACCAGGCGCCCCGGCCGGCGGAGCGCCCCTCCAGGGCGGCTGCGCCGGAAGCAGCTTCCTGCACGCGGGGCACAGGTCCTGGTCCCCCGGCGCAGGCGAATGCAGCGCCCCGCAGCTCGCGCACGCGACCACCGCAACGGAGCTGGTCTTCATCCGCGCAATGTACCGAGTCGCCGGGCAGCGATTCTCTGCGACGGCGTGCGGCGGCGGCGGCCAGGCACCGAGAGTCGACCACAACCGCCACCGTCGGGCGCCACCGCTGGACGCGCGACCGGCGACCGGCGACCATGCGCGGATGCGCAAGAGGCTTGCGCGTTCGGCGGCGTGGCTGGGCGCGTGGGCGCTCGCGGGGCTGTTCTTCGCCACGCAGAACCAGGTGACGTACGCGCAGTTCGCAAAGCCGCCGCCGTTCGCGACCACCTTTGCCGCCGCGCTCTGCACCTGGCTGACGTGGGCGCCCCTCGCGCCGCTCGTCGTCGCGATGGCGCGACGGTACCCGTTCGCGCGCGGACGCTTCCGGCGCTCCCTCGCGATGCATGCCGCCGCGGCAGCCGTGCTCGTCTGCGCCAAGCTGTGCCTCGACGCGGCTGCCCGGGCAATCGTCTTCCACCGGCCGCTGCGGCTGTGGCCCTCGGACGCGCATCCCGCCCTGCTCACCTACGTCGTGGTCGCGGCGATCGTGCACGTCCTCGACCTGCGGCGCCGGGCGCGCGAGCGCGAGCTGCGGGCGTCGCAGCTCGAATCGCGCCTCGCGCAGGCGCGGCTCGACGCCCTCGAGCACCAGCTGCAGCCCCACTTCCTCTTCAACACGCTGCACGCGATCTCCGCGCTGGTGCACAAGGACGCCGCGCGCGCGGACCGGATGATCAGCCAGCTCGCCGACCTGCTGCGCCTCTCGCTCGAAACGCACGGGGCGCAGGAGGTGCCCTTGCGCGAGGAGCTGCAGTTCGTCGAGCGGTACCTCGACATCGAGCGCACGCGCTTCGAGGACCGGCTGGTGGTCGAGTACGAGATCGATTCCGCGGTGCTCACCGCGCGCGTCCCCTGCCTCTCCGTGCAGCCGCTGGTGGAGAACGCGGTCCGCCACGGGATCGCGCCGCGCGCCGCTCCGGGCCGGATCGTCGTGCGCGCGGGCCGGTCGGAGAACGAGCTGCACGTCGAGATCGCGGACGACGGCGTCGGTCTGTGCGGGCCGGTCCGGGAAGGCGTCGGGCTGGGCAATTCCCGAGCACGCCTCGAGCACCTCTACGGAGCGCAGGCGCGGGTCACGCTCGAGTCCCGACCCGGCGGCGGCGCGCTGGCGACGCTGCGGGTGCCCTACGCGGAGGCCACGTGAAGCTGCGCGCGGTGATCGCGGACGACGAGCCGCTCGCGCGCGAGCGCCTGCGGGCGCTGCTTTCGCCGGATCCCGAGGTGGAGGTCGCCGCCGAGTGCGCGGATGGCGCGACCGCGGCGACGGAGGTTCTGCGGCTGCGCCCCGAGCTGCTCTTCCTCGACGTGCAGATGCCCTCGGCCAGCGGATTCGAGGCGCTCGCGCGCGTCCCTCCGGACAGGCTTCCCGCGGCGATCGTCTTCGTCACTGCCCACGACGAGCATGCGCTGCACGCCTTCGACGTCCACGCCGTCGACTATCTGCTCAAGCCGTTTGCGCCCGAGCGCTTCGCGCAGGCGGTCGCGCGCGCCAAGGAGCGGGTGCGCGCGAGACAGGGCGCCGCGAACCTGGCGGACCTGCTGCAGTCGCTGCGTGCGCCGCCCGATCGCCTGGTCGTGCGCTCCGGCGGCCGCATCTCCTTCGTCCCCGTCGACGAGCTCGACTGGGCCGGATCGGCGGACAACTACGTCGAGCTGCACGCGGGCGGCGAAGTGCACCTCGTGCGCGAGACGCTGACCCATCTCTCCGCGCGCCTCGACCCGCGCAAGTTCCTGCGGGTGCACAGATCGACCCTGGTCAACGTCACGCGCGTCCGCGAGCTGCGGCCGCTCGCCGGCGGCGATCACGAGATCCTCCTGCACGACGGGACGCGCCTCTTGCTTTCGCGCACCTTCCGCAGCGCGCTGCAGCGGCTGCTGGCAGACGCCGGTTAGCGCAGGTCCGCAGGCGCGCGCGCAGGACGGTTGCTGCCGCGGTGGCAGGTGGCGCAACCGACGGGGCTGGACCCTTTGTAGAACAGGCGCGCCACGTCGCTGGTCATCACCAGCATCTGGCGCGCGCGGCGCTTCGCGGCGTTCTCGTCCGAGCTCCATCGCCCTTCCACGTGGCAATGCGCGCAACTGACGCCGACCCACTCCGTGAATCGCGACATGATCGGCAACAGCTTGCCGGCGGGCACGTCGTCGAACACCTGCACGTTGGCGAAGACTTCCGGCGACGGGCGCTCGGCGTCCTCGGCGTCGACGGGCGGCGGCGGTTGCGACGGCGTGGAGGCCGGCGGCAGCGCCGGACGCTCCGGAACCGGCTTGCCGAGATGGCAGGTGAAGCAGGTCACCACGGGCTCGCCCCCGAACAGGTCCAGGTTGATCCGCGCCGTCATCTTCAGCATCTCGCGGGCGCGCACCTTGCGCTGCATCTCGTCCGAAGGAAAGTCGTCGCGCACGTGGCAATCCCGGCACTCGAGGCCGACGCTCGCGCGCATCGACTGCATGCCGGCCATGAACCTTTCGCTCGCGACGCCCCCCAGCACGCGGACGTTCTTGAACGTGCGCCGCGCGGGCTGCGCGCGAATCTCGGGCGGCCAGGTCAGTCCGCGCGGCGTCTCGACGCCGGCGGCGGTGAGGACGGTCGCGGCGTCCGCCGCAGGCGCCGGAGCGACGGGCGAGGCCGCACGGCAGGCGAAGATCATCGGTGCGAAGAGCCAGCACGGAGTGCGCATGGCGCCGACGGTGCCAGTCGCGGACTCGGCGTCCAACCCCTATGGGACGAGACGTTTCCTGGCTGGGACCGAACGACTGCGGGAGGGGCGTATTGCGGTGCACGCCCGCCGGTGACACGATGCTCGAAGCGCGGCAACGCTCCTCGGACCAACGGAGGAGGGCATGCGTCCTTTCCAGATTGCGCGGACCCGGTTCACGAATTGCTGCGGGCATGGCAGTCCGGCAGCGGGCACCAGCCGGCGTTCGTTCCTGTCGATGAGCGCGGCGGGCATCGCGGGGCTCGTGGCGGCGCTACGATCCCGTCCCGCCGCCGCGCAGGTGCGCGCCTTTCCGCCCGCGCCGCCTGCGGTGAGCCCGGTGGAAGGCCTCATCGATTTCCACCTCCATACCGCGCCCGACGTGTTCGGGCGCGCCCTCGACGACGACGAGGCCGCCCTCCTCTACCGGGACAACGGCATCGAGGCGGTGGTCATGAAGAGCCACGTGGTGGCGACTGCCGATCGCGCGTGGCTCATGCGCAAGCACCAGCCCGGCTTGAAGGCCTTCGGAGGCATCGTCCTCAACGGCGCCGTCGGCGGCATCAATCCCGATGCGGTGCAGTGGATGTGGCGCATGCAGGGCGGCTTCGGCCGCGTCGTGTGGTTCCCCACCTTCGATGCCGACCACCACGTGAAGCACTTCAAGGACGCGCCCGAGGGAATCAAGGTGCAGGCGGCGGACGGCAACGTGCTCCCCGCTGTCCGCGACGTCCTGAAGATCTGCGCGCAGCAGAAGCTCGTGGTCTGCACCGGCCACCTGTCGCCCGATGAGTCCCTCGCGGTGGCCCGGGCCGCGCGCGAGGCGGGATGCGACCGCGTCGTCATCACCCATTCCGAATTCGAGGTGGTGAACCTCTCGCTGGACCAGATGAAGCAGGCCGCTTCGCTGGGCGCGAAGATGGAGATCTGCGCGATGGGTCCCCTCATGGGCCCCAACGCGCATCTCGCCTGGATGAAGTCGTGGAGGCAGGTGCCCGCGAAGGAGTCCGCCGACCGCATCAAGGCGGTCGGGGCGGAGCACTTCCTCCTCGCGACCGACCTCGGACAGACGGGAAATCCGTCGCCGCCCGACGGCTACAAGTTGCTCGTCGCAGCGTTGATGGCCGAAGGGATCACGAAGGATCAGATCCGCACGATGGGGCGCGAAGTACCGGGCCGTCTGTTGATGGGGTGAAGCGGGCGCGGCTCAGTCGAGAGGTGGCTTGCCGGTGTACCTCAGGATGTAGAGCCCGCCGGCGGCGCGGTCGTTCGCGTAGATCAGGCCTTTCTCGTCGACGATGGCGTGATTCATCTGGATGACGCCGTTCGGATTCCGCGCCGGGGCGGCGGGGACGAACCACCCGATCTCCTCGACGCGCGGCGGCGCGCCCCGCAGCGGCGTGTCGACCAGGCGGTAGATGCGCACCCCTCCGTTGAAGAACGTCCCGACGAACGTGTTCTCCAGCCGCGCCGAGGCCGGTCCCGGGAAGTTGGGGTGCAGGTTGTGCGCTCCGAAGCGGCCGCCGCGTGCGCACAACGCAGAGACATTCTGCGGCGGCGGCGCGGTGGCGACGATGGTCGGGTTCGTCTCGTCGCGCAGGTCCGCGATCCAGATCAGCTTCGGCGCGTCTGCGCATCGGTCGCTCACCGCCTCGTCGGAGATTACCGCCAGCCCGCGGCTGAAGAGCGGCTGGAACGTATGCGTCCAGGCCGGGAACGGAGGCGAGTAATCGAGGCGGCTGACCAGCCGCGGCGAGAAGGTTTGCGCGCGTCCGGCGCGCACCTCCGAAATGCCGGAGACGTCGAGCGTGAGCGCGCCCGCGTCGATGTAACCGACGTACGCCCGCTCCGGTCGTTGCGGATACACGTGGATGTCGTGCGCGCGGTAGCCGTCGTCGAGCGTCTGGCGTCTGGGCAGGCACGCGGGCAGGCAGGAATCTCCGGTGCGTGTTCCGGGCAACCACCAGCGGCCCACCTCGCGTGGGCGGCGGCGATCGCGTACGTCCACGACCATGTAGAACTGGTCGTCCTGCGCGTGGGTCGGCCGGAAGTCCGCCGCGCCAGTCGCGAGATGCGCGAACTCGCCGTCGACGAACCAGAGCCAATGGACGCCGCGCGACTGCGGGCCCGAGGTGTCGAAAAACGCGAAGCTCAGCTCGCGCAACGACCTGGCCGCCTGCACGCGCGCGAGATCGTGCACGTCGAGGAGCCACATCCCCGCGGGCTTCTGCCCCACTTCTCGCGTCTGGTTGGCGACGGCGAGCACGTCACCCGCGAGCCCGAGCGAATTGCAGCGCGCCACTCCCGGCCCCGGCGAGGGAAGCTGGTTCAGGAGCGCGGGCGCCTTCGCGTCGGTGACGTCGAGGATGCTGAGGCACGTCTTCTGCCCTTCGTGCGCGAGGTAGAGGATCCGCCGGCCGTCCGGCCGCTGCTGGATTGCGAGCCCTTCTCCGCCGTCGCCATTGCCGTCCAGATCGTGGTGCGCGACGAGCTCCACGTCCTTGGAGTCGGCGGCGGGGGGTTGCGCAACGGCCTGCGTGGCGCCTGCCAGGAGCGCGGCGGCGACGAAACGAACGAGAGCGCCCATCGCTATTCCTCCCGTCTGGCCCCTACAAAGCACGATTTCTCGCGCGAGTGATCCGGCTTCGGTCGACAGACGGGAAGTTTTGGGTACGCTGCCCGCCATGGACCTCGGCCTCGGCACGATCAGACCGGCCGCGCTGGGGATCGACCTCCACCGCGGCCACCTCGATCTCTCCGTCGCGACCATGCCGGTGCGCAGCGAAGCGGACGCGAAGCGCATCATCGCGGCGAATGCGCGGTTCTTCGCCTGGTGCCGCTCCAGCGGAATCCCCGTCGTGCACGCGATGACGAAGTACCGCGACGCCGACGAGATCCGCGCCAACCCGTTCTGGCGCACGCGCGCCGAGGATCCGCGGGCGACGCGCAAGAACGTGCTGCGCCACAACCTGGCGGGCATGCACGGATGCGCGATCATCCCCGAGCTGCTCGACGCGCAGCGCGACTGGGTGGTGGACACGAAGAAGCGTTACGACTGCTTCGTCGGCACCGACCTCGATTTCCTGCTGCGCAGCCACGGCATCGACACGCTGCTCGTCACCGGGATCAACACGAACAGCTGCGTGCTCGCGACGGCGGTCTCGGGCAACGTCAAGGACTACGCGGTCATCGTCGTCGAGGACTGCGTCGACACGATGGATCCGCCGGAGCTGCACGCGGCCGCGCTCTCCTGCATCCGCACCGCGTTCGGGTTCGTCTTGAGCAGCGAGGCCGTGAAGGAGCTGCCGGGGCTCGCCGCGCGATGAGCGCGCCGGTCGTCGACCTGCACAGCCACGTCATCCCGCCCGGGATGGTTGACGCGATCCGTCGGACACCGGCCACCTGGGGGGCGCGGATCGATACCGAAGGCGCTGGCGAGCGGGTCGTGCATGCCCAAGGCTATGCATACCCGCTCGCTCGCGAATTCTTCGATCCGGCAGCGAAGGTCGCGTCGATGGACCGCCGCGGGCTCGACGTTTCCGTCGTCTCGCCTGCCCCGCCGATCTTCTTCTACCAGGCCGACGCACAGACCGCGGCGGCGGCCGCGCGGCTCATCAACGACGGCATCGCCGAGATGGTCGCCGCCTACCCGCGGCGGCTGCGCGGCATGGCCACGCTGCCGCTGCAGCACCCGGACCGCGCCCTCGCCGAGCTCGACCGCGCCGTCCGCGAGCACGGTTTCCGCGCCGTCGAGATCGGAACGTCGATCGAGGGCGCCATGCTCGCCGAGCCCCGTTTCCGCCCCGTGCTGCGGCGCTGCCGCGAGCTGGAGGTGCTCGTCTTCGCGCACCCGTATTACGTGGGCGCGAAGTGCGGGATGGAATCGCATTACCTGACCAACCTGATCGGCAATCCCTGGGACACGACGATGGCGGCCGCGAACCTCATGCTGAGCGGCGCCCTCGACGAGCTGGACGGGATCAAGATCGTCCTCGCGCACGGCGGCGGCTTCCTGCCCTACCAGATCGGGCGGCTGCAGCACGGATACGAGGTGCGGCCGGAGACCCGCGCCGACGCGCGCACGCGGCCGCTCGAGCAGCTGCGCCGCTTCCACTACGACTCGATGGTCTTCGATCCACGCGCGCTGCGGTACCTGATCGACGTCGCCGGCAGCGATCGCGTCGCGCTGGGGAGCGACTCGCCGTTCGACATGGGCGAGGACGACCCGCTCGCGCGGATCGATGCGGTTCCGGCGCTCACGCCGCGGCAGCGCGAGGACGTCTGCGGCCGCACGGCGCTGCGCCTGCTCGGTGAGTGAGGTCGAACCTGCTGGAGGACCACCGATGACCTTCCCTCGCGACCGCGCCGAGTACTCCGCCATCGTCGACCGCCCGCCGCTGCGCCTGCCGGGCGGCGCCCGCCTCGTCGTCTGGACGATCGTCAATCTGGAGGAATGGGAGATCGTCCGGCCGATGGCGCGCCAGGTGCTCCCGCCGCCGATGGGGAACGTGCGCATTCCCGACCTCCCCAACTGGTCGTGGCACGAGTACGGAATGCGAGTCGGCTTCTGGCGCTTCAAGGCGCTCTACGATCGGCTCGGCATCCGTCCGACCCTCTCGATCAACGCCAAGGTCTGCGAAAGCTATCCGCGCGTCGCCGGCGCCTGCCGCGACGCCGGATGGGAGTTCATGGGCCACAGCTACGTGCAGATGCCCATCCACGATCTCGAGGACCAGCGCGCCACCATCCGCCTCTCGCTCGACACCCTCGAGAAGTTCACCGGCAAGCGGCCCGTCGGATGGCTCGGGCCGGGGCTCACGCAGACGTACGAGACGCCCGACTGGCTGACTGCCGCGGGCATCAAGTACATCGGCGACTGGGTCTACGACGACGAGCCCACCACCGTCCGCACCGAGCACGGCCCGCTCGTGACGCTGCCCTACACGTTGGAGCTCAACGACATCCCGATGATGATGGTGCAGCACCACGAGTCGGGTTACCTGCTGCAGCGCGCGAAGGACAGCTTCGACCGCCTCTACGAGGAAGGGGCGCAGCGGGCGAAGATCATGTCGCTCGCCATCCATGCGTACATCAGCGGCGTCCCGCACCGCATCAAGTACCTCGAGGCGATCTACGAGTACGCCGGCCGGTTCCCGGGCGTGCTCTTCTGGAACGGCGAGCAGATCCTCGAGTGGTACCTCGAGGCGCGAAAGGAAGCGGGAGGGTGACGCACGTCTCGATGCTCGCGTTCAACGCGCTGAACGGGGTCACCTTCGCGGCCCTGCTCTTCGTCGTGGCGAGCGGGTTCACGCTCATCTTCGGGCTCATGCGCATCGTGAACCTCGCGCACGGCGCGCTCTACCTGGTCGGCGGCTACGTCGGCCTCACCGTCGCGACGAAGACCGGGAGCTTTCTCGCCGGCGCCGCCACGGCCGCAGTCGCCATCGCCATCCTCGGATTCCTCACCGACACCTGCCTGTTGCGATTCGTCAGGGGTTACGAGTTGCGGCAGGTGCTCCTCGCGCTCGGCGTGGCACTCGTCCTGAACGACGCCGCGCTCGTCGTGTGGGGCGGCGACACGTTCACGGTTCCCGTGCCCGCGGTGCTGCAGGGGCCGCTGCAGCTCGGCGGCATCGCGTATCCACGGTACCGGCTGTTCGTCCTCGCCGTCGGCCTCCTCATCTTCGCGGGACTCTGGTTCCTGCTGCACCGCACGCGCCTCGGCGCGCTCATCCGCGCCGGCGTCGACGACCTGGAGATGGTCGACGCCATGGGCGTGGACATCAAGCGCGTGTTCATCTACACGTTCATGTTCGGTTCGGCGCTCGCCGGGCTCGGCGGCACGCTCGGCGGGGCGTTCCTCTCCTTGTATCCGAGCGCGGACGTGGAAATCCTGGTGTTCAGCCTTGCCGTCGTCATCATCGGCGGCCGCGGCAGCCTGGCCGGCGCGGGCGTCGGCAGCCTGCTGGTCGGGATGCTCGCCACCTTCGGGCAGGTCTGGTTTCCCGAGCTCGCCTACTTCGTCATCTTCGGGCCCATGGCGATCCTGCTCGCCTTCCGTCCTCTCGGCCTCTTCGGGCGCGCCGCGTGACGAGCTTCGTCGCGAGACGCGATGTGGCCATCCTCGCGCTCGTCTTCGCCGCGCTCTGCGCGGTGCCGTTCGCCGCGCCCGGATACAAGACGAGCCTCGCGACGGAGATGCTGATCTTCGCCATCCTGGCGATGTCGATCGACGTCCTCTCCGGGTACGCGGGGCGCACCTCGCTGGGTCATGGCGCCATCTTCGGGATCGCCGCCTACGTCGTGCTCTACACCGTCACCGTCGCTGGAGGACGGCCCTGGACCGGCGCTCTGCTCGGCCTTCTGGCGGCCACTGCCGCCGCGGTCGTCTTCGCGCTCCTCGCCATCCGCACTTCCGGCGTGTACTTCCTGCTCATCACGCTCGCGCTCGGCATGATCGTGTGGGGCATCTGCCTGCGCTGGACTTCGGTCACGGGTGGCGAGAACGGATTGCGCGGCTCCGTCCGTCCCGAGTGGATTGCGAGCCCCGCCGCGTTTTACTGGTTCGTCCTCGCCACCACCGGCGCGATGGCTTTCGGGCTGTGGCGATTCGTCCATTCTCCGTTCGGCCTCACCCTGCGCGGAATCCGCGAGAGCGAGTCGCGCATGCGCGCCCTGGGCTACGACGTGTCGCTCCACCTGTTCGTCGGGTTCGTCGTCTCCGGCTTCTTCGCCGGCGCGGCCGGCGTGCTCTACGCGTTCTTCAACAGCTTCGCGAGCCCGGCGACGGTCTCGCTCGCGCAGTCGGTCGAGGCCCTGCTCATGGTGCTCGTCGGCGGCGTCGGCACGCTGGTCGGCAGCTTCGTCGGCTCCATCGCCATCATCTCGCTGGAGAACTTCGTCAGCTTCCACACCGAGCGCTGGCCGATGGTGCTGGGCCTCGTCTTCATCGCGACGATGATCTTCGCGCCCGAAGGACTGGTCGGCCGCGCGCGCCTCGTGCTCGCGCGCCATTCTCCGCGCAATCCCTGAGGCACCTCACTTCCCCACGGAGGTCAGCATGCATCGCCGCAGCTTCCTCAAGGCCGCCGCCGCAAGCGCCTTCGCGCTCCCGTTCGCGCCGCGCCGCGCGTCCGCCGCGGACCGCGGTCCGATCCGCATCGGACTCCTCTCGCCGCTCACCGGCGTCATCGCCGCGGGCGGCCGCGAGCTGGTGGACGGATTCAACCTCTACTGGGACCAGGTCGGCCGCAAGGCCGGCGGTCGCGCGATCGACGTAGTCGTGGAGGACGACGCGAGCAACCCGAACACCGCCCTGCAGAAGGCGCGGCGCCTGGTCGAGCAGCGCGAGGTCCACATGCTGGTCGGCGACATCCTGGCGAACACCGGGCTCGCGGTGGCGGAGTACGTCAAAGGCAACGGCGTCCCGTACTTCATTCCGGTGATCGCCGCCGACGATCTCACCCAGCGCAAGCGCATCCCGAACGTGATCCGCATCGCGGGGTACACCGCCAGCCAGAGCACGCGCCCGCTCGCGGACTACGCCCTCAAGAACGGCGTGCGCAAGGTCGTCACCGTCTCGCAGGACTACACGTTCGGCCACGAGCAGTGCGGCGGCTTCTGCCAGGTCTTCAGCGAAGGCGGCGGATCGGTGCTGCAACAATTCTGGCACCCGCTCAACACGCCCGACTTCAGTCCGTACTTGCCGCAGATCCAGAGCCTGCAGCCCGACGCGGTGTTCGCGATGGAGACCGGCGCGGACGGCTCGCGCTTCATCCAGCAATGGGCGAATTTCGGGCTGAAGGACAAGATCAAGCTCTTCACCTCGATGAACGCGACCGACCAGTCGATCATCCGCACGCTGGGACCGGAAGCCGAAGGCGTGATCTCGGCGGGCCACTTCTGCGAAGGACGCGACGATCCGGCCAACAAGAAGTTCGTCGCGGACTACGAGAAGGCGTTCAGCAAGCTGCCGTCGATCTATGCCTTCTCGCACTACTCCGGTGCGATGTGGCTGGCGGAGGCGTTCAAGGCGATCGGCGGCAACGTCGAAGACCGGCCGAAATTCCTCGAGGCAGTGCGCAAGGTGAAGCTGACCTCGTCGCCGCTGGGCCGCGAAGTGAGCCTCGACAAGTACGGGAACCCCGTCTACGACATCTACATCCGCAAGGTCGCGCGGCGCCCCGACGGCAAGCTCTGGAACGTGCCGATCGAGGTGTACACCGCCGTGTCGCAATTCTGGAAATACGACCCGGAGCAGTACATGAAGCAGCCTTCCTATTCGCGGGAGTTCCAGGGAATCAAGAAGGCGTGAGCGCGGAGCCGCTGCTGAGGCTCGAGCGCGTGAGCGTCGCCTACGGCGCGCTGCGTGCGGTCGACGGCGTGTCGCTCGCGGTGCGGGCGGGCGAACGGCGCGCCATCATCGGTCCGAACGGGGCCGGCAAGACGACGCTGTTCAACGCCATCGCGGGCGAGGTGCAGTGCTCGAGCGGCCGCATCGAGCTGCAGGGCCACGACATCACCCGCCTGCCCGTGCACCGGCGCGCTGCCCTGGGACTCGGTCGCACGTACCAGATCACGAACCTGTTCGCCGCCCTCACCGTCGAGCAGAACGTGCGGCTCGCGCTGCGGGGCCAGAGCCGGACGAAGTTCTCGTTGTTCGGCCGCGACAGGCCGCGCGACGACGAGGAGGAGTCGGCGATCGAGCACGCTCTCGGCGTCGCCGGGATGGAGAAGCGGCGGAGAACCGTGACGCGGACGCTCTCGTACGGCGAGCAGCGCCAGCTCGAGCTGGCGCTCGCGCTCGCGGGAAAGCCCCGGCTCCTGCTCCTCGACGAGCCGGCGGCAGGGCTCTCCGCGGTCGAGCGCGCGCACATGGCCCGGATCATCCGGAAGCTTCCGGCCGATCTCTCGATGATCCTGATCGAGCACGACATCGAGCTGGCGCTCGGGCTTACCGATTACGTCACGTGCCTCCACTTCGGGCAGGTGCTGACCGAGGGCAGTCCGGACGCCATCCGGAACGACGAGAAGGTGCAGGAGGTCTATCTGGGGAAGCCGCAGCATGCCTGACGGGCTCGCCATCGCGAATCTGCACAGCTATTACGGCGAAGCGCACGTGCTGCACGGCGTCTCGCTGGAGGTCGCGCGGCGCAGCGTGGTGGCGCTGCTGGGCCGGAACGGAATGGGCAAGAGCACGCTCATCCGATCGATCGTGGGCCTCACGCCGCCGGCGGTGCACGAAGGAGAGATCTTCTATCAGGGGAAGAGCCTGCGCGGGCTCACCCCGCACGAGGTCGCGCAAAAGCGCATCGGGCTGGTGCCGCAAGGGCGGCGGCTCTTCGCCTCGCTGACCGTGACGGAGCACCTCACCATGGTCGATCGGCGACCCGGCGCCGCGTGGACCGTGGATCGCGTCTTTGCCCTCTTTCCGCGGCTGGCGGAGCGCCGCGGCCACCGCGGCAACCAGCTCTCGGGCGGCGAGCGCCAGATGCTCGCCATCGCGCGCGCCCTGATGCTCGACCCGGAGCTGCTGCTCATGGACGAGCCGTCGGAGGGTCTCGCTCCGGTGCTGGTGCAGCAACTGCAAGGGATCCTGCAGCAGCTCAAGGAGGCGGGCGTCGCCATCCTGTTGGTCGAGCAGAACTTGTTCAGCGCGCTCGCGGTGTCGGACCGGGCTTACGTGCTCGAGACGGGCAAGATCGTCTACCAGGGCACGGCGGCGGAATTGCTGCGCGATCCAGGCACGCTGCACCGCTATCTGGGAGTGAAATGATGGGCCCGGGGACGTGATGGACGACCGCTACGCAGCGTTCTGCACGCACGACGCCGTCTTGATTGGGGGCGCGCCCGAAGGTCCGCTCGCCGGCCTGCGCTTTGCCGCGAAAGACAATTTCGAGGTCCAAGGGCACCGGAGCTGCGTGGGGAATCCCGACTGGCTGCGCACCCACGGACCGGCGCCCGCCACCGCGGCGGCGGTGCGCGCGCTGCTCGACGCTGGCGCGACGCTCGCCGGCAAGACGCAGATGGACGAGATGGCCTACAGCATCAACGGGGAGAACCATTTCTACGGCACCCCGGTGAACCCGAGGAATCCGGACCGCATCCCGGGCGGATCGTCGAGCGGGTCGGCGGTCGCCGTGGCGGCGGGCATGGTGGATTTCGCGCTCGGCAGCGACACTGCCGGATCAGTCCGGCTGCCCGCGACGTTCTGCGGGATCCATGGTCTGCGCACGACCCACGGGGCCGTGTCGATGGAAGGCCTCATACCGCTGGCGCCCAGCTACGACACGGTCGGCTGGTTTGCGCGGGATCTCGCCACGCTCGCGCGCGTCGCGCGCGTGCTGCTGCCGCCCGGCGGCGAAACGGCGCCGGAACGGCTCGTCATCGCGAGGGACGCGTTCGGGCTCGCGCGCGAATCCGTCCGGGCGGCATTGGCGCCGCATGTCGACCGGCTTCGCGCCGGCTTCGATCGCACGGAGGACGTCGTCCTCAGCAGCGAAGGGCTCTTCGCCTGGCAGCAGGCGATGCGCGCCGTGCAGGGTTACGAGGTCTGGCAGACGCACCGCGACTGGATTACCCAGACGCAGCCGGCATTCGGTCCGGGGATTCGCGAGCGCATCGCGTGGGCGTCCACGATCTCTCGCGACGATGCGCTGGCCGCGTCCGCCCGGCGGGAGCAGATCGCGCAGCGGCTGGACGCGCTGCTCGACGGAGCGGTCCTGTGCGTGCCCTCCGTGCCATTCGTGGCGCCGGTCCGGAAGGCGGCAACGGCGGAGCACGATCGCACCGCGGCGATCTCCTTGCTCTGCGTTGCGAGCCTGGCCCGGCTGCCGCAACTGACGATTCCCGTCGGAACGGCGGAGGGTTGCCAGGTCGGCCTGTCGCTGCTCGGTGGCCGCGCCACCGACCTGGCGCTTCTCGATATCGCGGCGCGTACGCCCCTCTTATAGGCACCGCTGGTCTCGACCTCGCACTCGGTCTAGCATGCGCGTCCCATTTGCATCGGGCGCGCCCGCCGGTGCCAATCAAAAAGGGGAAAACATGAGAGCAAGAATCGTCGGCGTCCTCGCCGCCGCTTTCGCCGTCGTCGTCGGCTGCGGCGGAACGGCTACGGACCCGCAACGGCAGTCCCGCTCGCCATCCATCACCAACGGCACGCTCGACGGGAATGCCCATCCCGCCGTCGTCCTCATCGTCATGGACGTGGACGGGCAGCCGGCGTTCCGCTGCTCGGGCACGTTCATCGCGCCCAAGGTCGTGCTGACGGCGGGCCACTGCGCCGGCGAGCCGGGGGAGTTCAGCGGGCTGCGCGTCTTCACGGAGTCGGACGTGGACAACGGGAACAACAATTTCCCGTTCCCGGGCCCGAACACGATCGAGGCGGTGGAATGGCACTCGCATCCGCTCTTCACCGAGAGCCAGTTCTTCCTGCACGACGTGGGCGTGGTGATCCTCGGCAAGGCGTTCAAGCTGCCCGCGGGCGCGCAGTTCGGAAAGCTCCCGGCGGCGAACCAACTCGAAGCGCTGCAGCCGGGCGCTGCCACCACGTTCACGGCGGTCGGGTACGGCCTGCAGCGGATCAATCCTGCGTTCGTCGAGGCCGCGAGAGTCCGCATGTTCGCCTCGCCGCACCTCATCCAGATCGACACGGGATTCACCGGCGACTTCTCGCTGCTGCTCTCCAACAACGCGAGGACCGGCGGGACCTGCTTCGGCGACTCCGGCGGCCCCAACTACCTCGGAACGAGCAACGTCATCGCCGGCGTGACCTCGTTCGGTCTGAACGGCACCTGCGGCGGCACGGGCGGCGTGTTCCGCCTGGACCGCCAGAACGTCCTCGACTTCGTCCAGCAGTTCCTGAAGTAGAGCGGGCTGCGCTCCGGATCGCGACGCGTCGGCTATTGCTCCGCCGACGCGTCGTCGTTTGCCGAACCGCCTACTGGAGCAACTTTGGCCAGACGGTCTTCCGGCATCCCGCGGTGCCGCCGGCGGCGATGACGCTGCCGTCCGCGCCCGTCGTGAGCCCGCCTTCCGGGAACGTCACCGAGCCGCAGCGGTTGCCTTGCGTCGAGTAGAGCTGCATCACGTGCGGATCGCCGCCACCGCGGTCGAGCACGGCATAGGCGCGCGCGTTTCGCACCAGCGTGAAGTCGGTGTGCGGGTTCTGCGCGAGCCAAGCCGGCGCGGACTCCACCGACGTCGTCGCGCTCGGCAAGAACCATTCCCAGACGCCGTCGCGAGCGACGACCGCGCCGCCGCCGGACACTGCGCGCACCAGGAGGCGCTTGTGGACGTCGCTCGGTCTGCTGCCGACCGCGAGCCCATCGGCGACCCGGAAGAAGGGAGTGATCGGTTTGCCCTCGCGATCGTACCAGCGGGCCGCGAGCTCGCTACCTCCAGATTGGGTGCCGCCTTGCTGGATGATGGCGACGGCGTTGCCGTTCGCGTCACCCACGCCGCCTCCGAGGATCGCGCACCCGCCCTCGGACGTTTCCCTGCTGACGACGTTCCCGGTCGCATCGAACCGCGTCACGGTGAGCCTGCCCGGCGGCGGCCCGGGACACCCCGCCGTCAGGGTGATCGCGCCGTTCGGCCACGCTCGATAGGCGAGCGCACCGGCTTCGTCGCTGCCGACCGGCGTGTCCGCGTGCTTGGTCCCGTCCGGAGTCCAGTAGGCGAAGCTCGGAAAGCTCGGACCGAACGAGGTCTCGCGCGTGTAAATCCCCTCGAAACCGAGACCCTGTGGAAACAGCGCGTCCGCCGGGATGTTCGCCGCGTGCTCGCCTGTCGGAGAAAAAGTCTCCCAGCTGAACGAGCCGTTGCTCGCCGCGAGGTTTCCGCTCTCGTCGGACGTGGCGGAATCGCACTGCACCTGGCCGGATCGCGGCGGAGGAACGTCGAACGAAAAGGACGGACCGAGCGATTCGGGCACGACGCCCTGGCAGTCCGCGCTCACGCCGCCGCCTCCGCCCGAACCGCCGCCTCCGCCCGAACCGCCGCCGCTACCTCCGTCCGCTCCGCCGCCTGCTCCGCCACCGCCGCCCGCATCTGCGGGCCCGCCTCCGCCGCCGTTACCTCCCGCGCCGCCGCCTCCTCCGTCCGGGCTGCCGCCGGTCGAGCCGCCGCCGCCTGTACCTCCTCCGCCGCAACCGATCGCTACTGCCGCCACCAGTCCGATGATGCCCGAGCGCATGATGAAACCTCGCGATGATGTGCCCGTCACCAGGACCTTGAGAGGACGTGATCGGCAACATGGGAACCTGTTGGTGCGCACGGGAGAGGCGCACGGTTGCACGCCCGCCCGCATCCCGGCAGCGAGAGCGCCGGGCGGGCGTGTAGTAGCTTGCGCGCGATGCGGAACGGAGTCGCCCGATGCGCCGCCGCAGCCGGCGCGGCCCTGCTCCTCGCCTTTGCCTGGCGATGCGACGGATCGTGGTTCGACAGGCACGTCTTCCTGCCGCAGCAATTCTTCGTTTCGGCGAGCCGTGCGATCGCCCTGTGGACGCGCGCGGCCGCGCTGGGACTGGCGGCGGTCCTGCTGCGTGTCGCGTGGTTCCCGCCGCGGAGCGCATCCACCCGGCGCGTGGTCGCCGCGTTCCTCCTCGCCGTGTGCGCCGCGGAAGGTCTGCTGCAATGGCGGCTGCGCCGGCTGCTCAATCCGGGACTGGCGGAAGGAATGGAGGCGCTCACCGTTGCGCACCCGCGCTACGGCGCGACGCTCGACGCCGGGCTCGATCGTCTCCACTCCATGTCCGGGCGAGCGATCCAGTTCCGCACCGACTCGGAGGGCCGAAGGATCTCCGGTGCGCCGATCGATCCCGCATTGCCGTCGGTGGTGTTCACCGGCGAGTCGACCGTGGCGGGAATCGGCCTGCAGTGGGAGGAGACGTTCGCGGCAATGCTCGGAACGCGCCTGCAGCTGCAAGTCGTGAACCTCGCCAGCCCGGCGTATCGCCTCGATCAGTCCTGGTTGCGGCTGCGCGATGCGCTGCCAGGACTCGCGCATCCGGTTGCGGTGATCGGGGTGTTCATGCCGGGCCTGGTCGGGCGCGCCTTCGCGGGACAGCGGCATCCGCCAGTGCGCGCGTCCCCTTCCGGCGAGCTCGAGCTGCTGCCGCTCGACGGTCCGCGGCTCCTCGACCGCTCCGCGCTGTACCGGTTGTGGAAGCACGTGTACTGGTCCGACGAAGAAATGGCGGAAGGGATGCGCGCAACCTCGCTCGCGCTGCGGGGGATCGCTTCACTCGCCGAGACGCGCGGCGCGCCGTGCGTCTTCCTCGTTACGGGGAGGACGCCTGGCTGGATGGTCCACGATCTCTTCGAAATCCCAGCACTGGACTACGTCGTCGCCGAGATACCTCAGGAGGCCTTGCTGCCCGACGGTCACCCCGGGCCGCAGGGCAGCGCGCGCATCGCCGATGCGCTCGAGCCGCGCCTGCGCACGCGCATCGCTCGCCGATAGCGGCGACGTCGCGTTTTCCGGCGCCGCGTGTGGTGGTTTCCGTCGACACGGGCTCGCCCAGCGCCACCAGCCGCGTCACGGCACCTTTTTTCAGGCACCGGCGCGACTCGCACCCGGCGCGCCGCTTGCACATGCGCTGTCACAGCGACACCGTGATGCCGTCTAACCGATGCGCGAATGGAAGGCCGCGCGGGGAGCTTACGCATGGGCGTGTCCGATGCAGTCGTCGTGACCGGTGCCTCTTCTGGGATGGGGAAAGCCTTCGCGCTTCGCCTCGCGGAGCGTGGATTCACCGTCTTCGCGGGCGTCCGCAAGGAGCGCGACGCGCAGGCGCTCCGGGAAATCGGGTCGCCGCGGCTTATGCCCCTCATCCTCGACGTCACCGACGAGCGCACCATCTCCGATGCGGTCCGGACCGTCGGCGATGCGGTGGGCGGCGCGGGGCTGGCCGGTTTGGTGAACAACGCCGGCATCGCCGTCACGGGACCCATCGAGCTCGTTCCGCTGCAAGAGCTCCGGCGCCAGTTCGAGGTCAACGTGTTTGGCCAGGTCGCCGTCACGCAGGCCTTCTTGCCGCTCCTTCGCGCGGCGCGCGGCCGGATCGTCAACGTCGGTTCCGTGGGAGCGAAGTTCGCGCTCCCCTTCGGCGGCGGCCTCAATTCGTCGAAAGCGGCCTTCGAGTCCATCAGCGACTCGATGCGGATGGAGCTGCGTCCCTGGGGGATCCGCGTGCTGCTCGTGTCGCCGGGCAGCATCCGAACCGCTGCGGAAGCCAAGCTGCTCGCCGACAGCGAGGCGACCGTCGCCTCGTTTTCCGCGGACGGAAAGGCGCTCTATGCCTCGTCCTACCGCGCCTTCGTCCGCGCGCTCCTCCGGCTCGAGTCGCGCGGGGTCGGTCCCGAGGTGGTAGCGGACACCGTGGTTCGCGCGTTGACCGCGAGGAATCCGAAGCGCCACTACCCCGTGGGCCCGAAGTCGAGACTGCTTCCGCTCCTGTTCACGACGTTGCCCGGCGCCGTGGCGGACGCGCTCCGCCTTCGCCTCTTCGGCGTCTATCGCCCCTTCGGCGCCGCCACGCACCAGACGTAAGCGGCGGCCAACTGCACTTCACATCCCGAGACGCGCGCGGAGCTCCCGAGCGGTGAGCAGCTGCGTGTACACCGGCGATCCGACGTCGAACATTTTCGCCTTGGCGAGCGGCCCCACCACGACCGGTTCGAACCCGGCGTCCTTCACCAGTCGCGCCGCGACCTCCAGCGCCAGCGGGTCGTCCGCGGCGATCGGGATGCCGATGAGCTCGCCGGACCGGTGCGCCTCGCTGCGCAGATTGCGATAGCCGATCGCATTGAACGCCCGTGCGAGACGGACGCCGGGCAAGAGCTCCGCCGAGGCGACGCCGGTGCCTTTGCGACGCGCCTCGACGGCCATCTCGCCGTCGCGATCGGGATATGGATTGCCGGTGTCGAGCACCACTTTGCCTTTCAGCTCGTTTTGCAAGTCCTTGCCGACCTGCGGCAAGGCGCCGTACGGCACGGAGATCAGGACGACCTCTCCGAAGGCGGCAGCCTCCTTTGGCGTTCCCGCGCGCGCCTTGGGACCGAGCGTCCGCGCCAGGCCCTGTAGCTGGTCCGGATGCCGCGACGACACGAGCACTTCGTGACCCGCCTTCACCCACAACTCGGCGAGCGTGCCGCCGATCCGCCCGGCGCCGACGATGCCGATCTTGAGCGGACGCGCCTCGGCGGGCTGGGCATCCCTCGACACCGCGGCGATTCCTGCGATCGCGATACCGATCGCGACGAGCGAAGCACGCATGCGTTTCCACATGACTCCGAGGGTATCACGGGCACGCGCCGCCCGATGCCATCGGGAACCCGACTCAGTGCGCGTGGATTCGCAAGGCCATCTTCCCGAGATGGTGCTCGCCGACCGCCTTGTGCGCCTGCGCTGCGTCGCGAAGATCGAACGTCCGCCCTAGCTCGACATGGAACGGACCCGCGGCGATCCGGGTGTTGAGCCGCTCGAGGATCTCGAGGCTCGGCACGCCGTCGTAAGCGGTCACCTCGACCCCGGGTGGGCCTTTGGGCTCGGGCTCGACGCCGTTGGGGTACGCCACTCGCCCGCCTTTCCTCATCCCTCCGAGCGCCTGCTGGAGCGCCTCGCCGCTGGCGAGGACGAGCGCGGCATCGACGCCTTCCGGAGCGAAGGTGCGAACGGCGCGTGCGACCGACTCGGGGCCACTTCGGCCGTCGACTGCCTGATCGGCGCCGAGCCTGCGGACCAGCTCGACGCCGTCCTTGCCGGAGGCCACGCCGAGCACGCGCGCGCCGATGCGCTTGGCGAGCTGCAGCGCGAGATGCCCCACACCTCCGCTCGCGCCGAAGATCAGCACGCTCTGTCCGGCGCGGAGCTTCAGCTTCTCCTCGAGCCCGATGAGCGCGGTGACGCCGTCGGCGCCGAGGGCGCCAGCCTCCTCGGTAGGGAGATTGGCGGGTGCGATCGCAGCCTCCTCTTCTTTGACGACCACGTACTCGGCGTAGAAGCCACCCTCGTACCCGTAGGCATAGACGCGATCGCCAATCCCGAATCGCTCGACTCCCTTCCCCACGGCCACGACCGTTCCGGCACCATCGTTGCCGAGGACCTTGGGGAAGCCCTTCTTGCCGAACTCGAACTCGCCCGCCCGGACGTCGGGATCCCAGACGCCAATCCCCGCGGCTTCGAGCCGGATGAGAACCTGCTTGCTCCCGGGCTTCGGGACTGGAAGAACGTGCGGCTGCAGGACCTCCGGCCCGCCGTAGCGATCGATCGCAGCCGCCTGCATGGTCTCCGGAATGAACGGATTCATGGCGTGCTCCTCGTCGGGCCTACAAGGGTACCGCGTATTGCTCGGGCGGTAGGGTGCGCACAACCACGGGCATCGGCCAGCCCACCTGACATCGCCGAGAAGACGCTCGTCGCGCTCGCGAAGGCGCTTCGCGTAGCGAGACTCGAGGCAATCGTGGTCGGCAATTCCGCGAGCATGCTGAACGGCGCGCCAGTGACGACGCAGGACATCGACTTGCTCATCCGGGACACGAGGCGGTCAAGAAGAAGCTGGGAGCGTCCAACTGACGGCCCCATGCGTGCCGGTCGTGTGCCGGGGAGCGCGCATTTGCGACGAAAATGTCGTGAACGCGCGATTGCGCAGCGCGGCACGCCTCACTAGCCTCGGCGGTCATGGCGGAGTTCAAGTCAGGGCCGCGCGCACACCTGGACGAATGGGTGGCACCCGACATCGCCGACGAGCTGGGCTTCTTGCGCGCCGGCAAGATCCTGGAGTGGATGGACGTCGTGGGCGTGCTCGCGGCGACGCGGCACTGCCGGCGTCCGGTGGTGACCGCCTCCGTGGACGGGATGGAGCTCCGGCACCCGATCAAGATCGGCGAGCGGGTCACGATGACGGCCGAGGTGGCCTATACCTCTCCTCGCAGCATCGGCGTCAGCGTTGCGATGACCCATGGCCTTCCCACGCCGGGTACTGCGCGTGAGTCCCTCGCGGGCTACATGACGTTCATCGCCCTCGACGATGCGGGGAAACCAGGTTCAGTGCCGCAGCTCCATCCGGAGACCTCGGAGGAGATTGCGCGCTTCGACGAGGGCCGTCTGCGCCGCGAGTTCCGCAGCAAGCTGGCAGACGGCCAGCTGCGCGGCCCCGCGGAGGCGCGCGGCTCCCCCGAGAATACGCTGCTCATCCGCGAGTTCCTCAAGCTTCTTCCCCCGATCCGTCTGCCCTGGGACCGCGCCGAGAAGCCGCGGCAGCGACACCTCTCGTACGTGCACAAGATCGAGCCCATCCGCTCCAGCCGGCTGAACTTCCACGGCACGCTCTACGGCGGCACGCTGATGCGCTGGATCGAGGCGAGCGCGAACCTCTCCGCGCGCGCGTGGCTCGGCGGTCAGCCCGTCCGGCTGGCGGGACTGCACGGCCTCAGCTTCATCCAGCCGGTGAACCGGCACGTATTCGTGCACATCCGGTCCGTGGTCGCGCACGCGACGCCGGACTCGATGACCGTGCTGGTCAACGTCCACGCGGAAGACCCGCTCTCCGACGGCCAGGAAGAGACGCTGCGCGCCTTCCTCACCTACGCCCCCGCCCGCGAGGGGATTCGCATCGCGCCGCTGCAGTGCGAGGGCGAGGAGGAGCGAGCCTTGTTCGACGAAGTGGAGCACCGGCTGGCGCTGCATCGCAGCCTCGCCTCGGCCGGTTAGGCAAGTC
>Ga0114129_10000866_pt1 | contig 39349 bp, 32 predicted proteins | sample RhiMetdeltSRZDD1_FD_80071 | JGI IMG/M metagenome (GOLD analysis project Ga0114129, IMG submission 80071) | Populus rhizosphere microbial communities from Tennessee, USA - Rhizosphere MetaG P. deltoides SRZDD1 (version 2) (version 2) | ecosystem: Host-associated > Plants > Roots > Rhizosphere >...
CGCGCCGGAGGGAGCGCAAGGATTGCCGTGCCATCTTCGCACCTTGCGAAGTGGCGCGGCCAGCGTCAGTTCGCAATCCTGCGCGGACGGAGGCAGCGGGTTCGAGCGTCACGTCCGCGGAGGTCGCAATCGAACGCTCCAGCCAAGGGCGCTCTCGGCGCGGACAAGGCCGCGAAATCCTGGATGGTCGGAAAACGCGAGGTCAGACGATTGTCAGTGCGGGATTGCGGAAGTTGCCGCCGAGAATCGACAGCGAGTCGGCGCCGAGCCAGTTGTCGATGATCCGGGCGTAGACGCTGCGGAAATCGGTTTCCCAGGTGACGTCGGCGCCGTTGTTTTCGAGCGTCGGATTGCCGGGCTGCAGCCGCGCGGCGGTGCCGAAGAGGCCGCCCTGGACGCCGCCGCCGATCGTCATCATCAGGCCGGCGGCGCCGTGATCCGTGCCGTTGCTCACGTTCTCCGAAATGCGGCGCCCGAATTCCGAGAACATCACGATCAACGTGTCGTCGAGCAGACGCTGATTGCGGAGATCGTTGTAGAACGCCGTGACCGCCGAGTCCAGCGTGCCCATCAGGTTCGCATAGCCGGCGTTGGCCGCGTTGGTGTTCTGCGTCGCATGCGTGTCGTAGCCGCCGGTCTGAACCCAGAAGACTTTCGTGCCGATCCCGCGCGTGATCGCGCCGGCGACGGCGCGCAGCGCCTGCGCGAGAGGGTTATTGGCCGCGTAGACGACGCCGGTCGACGGTTGATAGTTCACGACCGACGCCACCTTGTCGAGCGTCGCGAGCGCCGCCTGCGTCGTGCCGTTGACGAACGCCAGGTGCGGTTTCTCTTCCGGCAGATGCGACGCGATTCGCGTCATCGCCGTGCGCTCGAACGCGGGATCGTTGGGAAACTGCCCGTTGCCCTGGTTCGGGCTCTGAAACGCGTAGCTCGACGGCGTCTGAATCGCGGGCACGCTGACGCGCTGCCCGATCAGCGAATGCGGCACTTCACGCGTCGTCGCCCAGCCGGCCAGCGGGTCGACCGGCGACGGCAGCAAATCGAGATAGCGGCCCAACCACCCGGGGCCGGTCGAATTCGCGGGGTTCGCCGTGGACCAGATGTCGGTGCCGAGAAAATGCGAGCGGCTCGAGCTCGGATATCCGCTGCGCTGGATCAGCGCCAGGTGTCCTTGGTCGAAGATCTGTTTGAAACCGGCCAGCCGCGGATGCAGCCCGAGCTCCATACCCGATCGATCCGTGCCGATCTGAATGACGTTCAGGGGCGGCACCGCCAACGTGGGACGACGGCTGTAATAGAACGGGTCGCGATACGGGATGAGGGTGCTCAGCGCGTCGTTGCCGCCCGCCAGATACAGCACGACGAGCGTGCGGCTGCGGGCGCCCTGGGCCCGGGCGAGATCCGAGAGAAACGTGGGGGCCGCGAAGCCCACCGTAAAAGCCGCCACGCCGTCACGAATGAATTCGCGTCGAGTGAATTTCATGGCGCTTCGTTCATACGAACTGGTAGTCGCCCGATCCGGTCAGCAGGTGAAACACGCCGGCGGTCTTGACCGCGAGCTGCGCGTCCTCGCCGGTCCATGTCCCGCCGGCGCGGATGTAGTCGAGCAACGCGTTCCGCACCTCAGGATCGATCTCGGGCAGCGACAGGCGGCCGATCGCGAAGTCGAGCAGCGTCTCCGGCGTTTGCCGGGACGCGCGCGCGGCATCCCGCAGCGCAATCCGCTGGTTCGCCGTCAGCGTCGCCGCGAAATTCATGCGCGCCAGCATGCCGCCCGTCGTGAACCATCCGGGCCCGAGCTCCCAGCCGTTCACGTCGGGCGGCTCCAGGAGCTGCTGACCCATGTTGAGCAGCGGCGTCAACGTCGTATCCAGGTTCGATCCGACGAAGCCGACTTCCTTGAACATCCGGACGACGAACTCCACGGGCCAGCTGTACCGCTGATGGAACCGATCCGGATCCGTGAACTGCGGTGAGAGCAGCACGGCGCGGATCACCGGCTTCATGTTGGTATCGTTCCGCAGATACACGCCGGCGATGTTGTCGACGAACGCTGGATCCGGCGCCTCCGTCTCGCTCACGAACCACGTCCAGAGCCGGCGCGCCATGCGGCCGGCCGTCTCAGGATGTGACGCGAGCGCGGCGATGAGATCGAGGCCGTCCTGCATTCCGGCGGCGGCGCTGCGGGCAGGTATCTGCTTGCTGCCGTTGCGGTAGATCGGGAAGCTGAACTCTTTCCCTTCGGTGTCGTGCCGCGACGCGTCGTAGTTGAACGAGTAGAACGCTGACGCGGTGCCGCGCGTGCCCGTCTGCGACAGATTCCATCCGGTGAAGACGCGTGCTGCGGCGTAGACGTCGGTCTCGACGTAGTGCTCGACCCCGAACGTGAACAACTCCATCAGCTCGCGGCCGAAGTTCTCCTGCGGTGCGCCCTTGCGATTCAGCCGTCCGTCGAGCCAGTAGAGCATCGCCGGATCCTTGGCGACCTCGACCAGCAACTCGCGGAAATTCCCGAGGGCGTACTGACGGAACAGCTCGATCTGTCCTCGTGCGTGCCCGGGATCCTCGGACGGTTTTGCCGCCATCAGGCGCGTCGCGTCCGTCGTGCCCACGGCGTCGGAAATCTTGCTGTGCGCGGTGGCGAAGTGATGGTGCCAGAGGAGCGCCATCCGTTCCTGCAGCGGCGCGGGCGAGTGCACCATGCGGAACAGCCAGCGCTTGCGCGCGTCGTTCAGCACCAAGTTCGGAGAAAACCCGCGCCCGCCGATCGGCACATACTGCGGACCCGAATCGATCTTGTCGTCGACGTCGGCTTCTGCCGGATCGTAGTTCGTCATCACCGACACGGCGATCGGATAGGTGTAACGCGAGAACCGCTCGCGTTCCTCTTCCGACACGCCAAATCCGGCGCGGCGGAGCAAGTGCTCCACGAACTGGGAGAGCTGCGCCATGTTTGTCGGTCGGGTCTCGGGCGTACCTGGGGAAAGACCCGTTCCCAATCCTACACCCGCACGGGCGATTCGACTCCGAAGTTCTTTTGTGTTCAGACCTGGACAATGCGGCGCACGTTACAAATGCCGCACGAAGCCAAAAACGTCATCGTCGCGCCGCGCGGCGCCTTGAAAGTAGCGCAACGCCGCGCGTGCGGCGTGCCAGGCCAGCCCGTCGCCCTGCCAGCCGAACGCCATCGCGAAGAAATGAAACGGGTAATTGCGATGCGGACCGATCCACGGAAGACCGTCGACCGTCGAGACCACCGGGGCGTCCCAACCCCAGCCCGCTTGCAATCCTGAAATCGACGGATACCGCACCGAGAGCTCATACATGAGCTGAGCGGTTCGCTGCCTGAGGGCTTTCTCGCGCAGACGAGTCGGCGCGGGCGCAGACACGGCGCCGGCAAACAGCGCGCGATCATCCGGCAGCCACCTCAGCCAATGAGGCGTCGTGCCGGCTTCGGTCAGCACGCTGGTCCGCCGCCCCGCATCGCGCCGCATCGCTGCGGAAAGCGGCTCGGTGACCACGAGATACCCGTCGGAACGACGGACGTGGCGACGCAGCTGCCCGAAGAGAGATCCCGGCTCACCCGTTGCGATCACGATGCCGCGCGTCCGGATCGTCCCGCTCGCGAGCACGACGTCAGCGTGCTTTCTGGTGAAGCGCGTGCGGCGCACCGGCGAGTGCTCAAAGATCTTCGCGCCGCGGCTCTGCGCGGCGCCGGCCAGACTGAGCGTCGCGCGCACGGGATCGAACAGGAACGTGTCGCGCAGACGGATTGCGCCCGCCGATTCCGTGCCGATCTCCTGCGAGGCCGGCGACGCCGACAACCACGGCGCGACGACGCCCGCGCTGCGCCTGATCGTCTGCTCTTTTCGCAGCGCGACGGCGTCTTCAGAAGCGCGCGCGTTGATCACGAGCGCCGACTCGGCAACATCCGACCTGGTCGGCAGCTTCCCGAGGGCTTTCGCGAAATCGGCGGCGCTCTTCTGCGCAATCTCCCACGCCGTCCGGGCCACGCGCTTCCCGGCGCTCTGCTCGACCGCCCGGAACATCGCGTCGGGCTGCGGCAGGATGGCGCCGAGCCCGCCGGCCGTCGACCCGTCCGCGATCCTGGCGGCCTCGACGAGCATCACGTCGAGACCACCGTGCGCGAGGACGTACGCGGCGGTCGCGCCAGTCAGGCCGCCGCCGATGACGACGGCGTCGGCGGTGTGTGTTCCGCGGAATTTTGGATAGGAACGGCGGCGGTTATCAGCAGTGCGTTCGGCCCAGTATCGGCGTCCATAGCCCGGCATCGGCATACAGCATATGACCTCGGGTTTCTTTTTTGCTTTGCTATTTCAAAAAAAAGAAACCCGAGGTCCTAGACGGTCAGCAAATGCGTCGCAATCTGCACGTAGAGATCGACCGCGCGATACAGGTCGGCGATCCGAACATGCTCATCATCGCTGTGCGCAACAGCCGCGGAGCCGGGACCGAGGAGCAGCGGCGTGCCCCAGCGATCGAGCCACGGAATATCGGTGGTGAACGAAAACGGAGCGCTCTCGATTCCCGGAACCGTGCCCAGCCGCGACGCCGGAAGTGCCAGCACATCCTCCACCGACACCAGCGTGCCGGCGTGTGTCTCGATGAGGCCGCGGATCGTCTCATGCGGACCAACGGTCCGGAACATGAGTTCGGCTTCCGCCGACGGCGGGATGACGTTTGGCGCCACGCCGCCCGCGATCGAGCCGACGTTGTAGAAGGTGTGCCCGAGATCGGGATCCCTGGGCCAGGCAATCCCGCGGAGCACGATCAGCGCATCGATCAGCTTGTCGATGGCCGAGATCCCCAGCTCCGGCAGGCTGGAGTGCGCCGCCCGCCCCGACGCGCGCAGCCGCACGCGATACGCGCCGCGTGTCGCCGTGCCGAGCCGGTTGTCCGTCGGCTCGCCGTTGACGAGATACCGGGATCCGGGCGCGACGGCGTTGGCGGCTTTGGCGCCGTCGCTGCCGCGCTCTTCGCCGACCACGAACAGCAGACCCACGCGCGATTCGCCGGATTCGCGGAGGCGCTCGACCGCCGCGATCTGCGCGAGGAGCGTCCCTTTCGCGTCGCACGATCCGCGCCCGTACAGCCGATCGCCGGACTCGCGGCTCGGCATGAACGGCGGCACGCAATCGAAGTGGGTGGTCAACACGACCTCGGGACGGCCGGCCATGGCGATGATGTTGACGCGGCCGTCAGCGACCGGCTGTTCGGTGACGTCGTACTCGAGATCGCGCAAAACGGCCACGATGAACCGGCCGGCCTCGTGTTCCCGGCCCGTCGTCGAGTCGATGTCGACCAGCTCGCGCGTCAGGCGCAGCTGGGTCAGCGAATCCATGCTTCGAGCTCGGTGCGCGTGTCGGTCCGATCGTCGCGATATTTGACGATGACCGGCGTCGCGAGCGACAGGCCCCACTCGCGGCCGGCGCCGACGGTCACCGCGCGTGCGCCGGGCACGACGACGGCGCCCGCGGGCACGACGAGCGGCTGACCGCCGTCGGGCTTGATGACGATCCCGCGCGGAAGGTCGTACACCGGCGTCGAGGCCGTGACGACGACCCCCGCGCCGATGACTGCGCGCTCCTTGATTACGGCGCCTTCATAGACGCCCGTATTACCGCCGACGAGCACGTCGTCTTCGATGATGACGGGGAGCGCGCCGACCGGTTCGATCACGCCGCCAATCTGCGCGCCGGCGCTCAGGTGCACGCGACGGCCGATCTGCGCGCACGATCCCACGAGCGCGTGCGAATCGATGAGCGTGCCTTCGTCGACGTAGGCGCCGATGTTGACGTACATGGGAGGCATGCACACGACGCTTTTCGCGACGAACGCGCCCTCGCGGATCGTCGATCCGCCGGGAACGATGCGGACGCCGGCGTCGATGCCGGGTTTCTTCAGCCGCATCGTGTCCTTGTCGTAGAACGGCCACTTGCCGTGGTCGGCTGAGACGTCGACAGTGTCGCCGAACCTGAATCCGAGCAGAATCCCCTGCTTGACCCAGGTGTTGACGCGCCAGCCGGTGGGCGCAGACGAATCGCGGTCGGCCGCGCGGATCTCGCCGCGTCCGAGGCCGAGCTGCAAAGCAAAGAACGCGTCGCGCGCCGCGGCTTTATCCGCGCGCTCGCCCTCGGCGAAGAGCGACTCTATCGTCTGTTGGAGAGACATGGCGAAATTCCGCCGACGCGCGTCGCGCGAAGGCGGACCGTCTACGCTCGAGTAGCAACCAGCACGATCGGCAGGCCGAACTCTCTGAGTGCGTCGAGAATCTTTTCCTGCGCAACGGGACGCGGCGGCACCATCGGCAACCGGTACGTCAGCTCGCACAGGCCCATCGCGGCCATCGCGAATTTCACGGGGCCGGGATTGGACTCGACGAAGTTCACCTGCATGAGCGGCAGGAGCTTCTGATGCCATCGCCGGGCCGTCGCAAAGTCGCCGCGCTCGGCCGCTTCGACCATCTGCGCCATTTCGGCGGGCACTTCGTTCGACGCCACTGAGATGATGCCGCGTCCGCCGATGGCCATCAGCGGCACCGTAATCGCGTCGTCGCCCGACAGGACGATGAAGTCCGCGGGAACGCTGCGGCAGACTTCGGCCATCTGCGTGATGTTTCCGGAGGCTTCCTTGACGCCGACGATGTTTGGTATCGTCGCGAGGCGCGCGAGCGTGGCCGGATCTACGTTGCACCCGGTGCGCCCCGGCACGTTGTAGACGATGATCGGCAGCGACGTGCTGTCGGCGATCGCCTTGAAGTGCTGATACAGCCCTTCCGGCGTCGGCTTGTTGTAGTAGGGCGTCACCGAGAGCAGGCCCTGCGCGCCGGCGTCCTGCATTTCGCGCGCCGCATGCCGGACCTCGCGCGTGTCATAGCCGCCGGCCCCTGCCAGCACGAGCGCGCGCCCGTCGGCTTCCTCCACGACCAGCTCGACGACCCGGCGGCGCTCGCGCTCGTTGAGCGTCGGCGTTTCACCGGTCGTCCCGCACGGCACCAGAAAATGGACGCCGGCGTCGACCTGCCGCTTGGCGAGACGGCGAACGGCGGCTTCGTCGAGGTCTCCCGACGAGGTGAACGGTGTGATGAGTGCGGTCCCGACGCCCGTGAACTCTGCGCGCATGTCAGCCTCGCTTCAGATTCTCCAACATATCTTGCATCGAGAACCATCCCCGGCGCCCGTTCAGCCACTTGGCCGCCTGAATCGCGCCGTGAGCGAAAACGGATCGATCGCGGACTTCGTGCACGAGCGTCATGGTTTCTGCCGGCGCGTCGAAGCCGACCACGTGCGTGCCGGGGATCGAACCCGCGCGGGTCGACGACACGTCGATCGCCCGCGTGTAGCCCGCCTGCCCCATCGCCGCCTTCAGCATCAGGGCCGTTCCGGACGGGGCGTCCTTCTTGGCGGCGTGATGGGACTCGTGAATCCATGCGCCGACGTCGGCAATGGCGGCGAATCGCTGCGCGGCCTCTTCGGCGACCGCGCGAAAGACGGCCATCCCGATCGAGAAATTTGCCGCCGCCAGAACTCCGATGCCATCGCGCTCCGCCAGCTCACGCAAGGCCGGCTCGTCGCGCTGCCAGCCGGTCGTGCCAATCACCATGTTGACTTTGCGGGCGGCGAGGCGTCGAAAGTTTCCGACGACCGCCTCCGGCTGCGTGAAGTCGATGGCCACGTCGACATGACCGAAGTGCGTGGCGCCGTCCAGTCCACTGCGGCTGGTCACGACGCCGGCGATTTCGCAGTCGTAGGCAGAGGCCAGGCGCTCGACGAGCTGCCCCATCCGGCCGTGACCGAGGAGGAGGAGCCTCACGTCATCACGCTCGCGCAGAAACGATCGTGCACTCTTCGCAAAACCGTCTCGAGATCTGTTTCATTGATGACGAGCGTGATGTTCCGGCGCGCCGCCGCCTGCGACAGCATCCGAATCGGGACACTGCCGACTGCCTCGAGCAGATGGCCGACGAACGACGGATCGTTCTGCAACCCATCGCCGACCGCACAGACGATGGCCATGTTGGATTCGTCGGTGACCTCGGCAACCGCTTCGAGCGCGGCAACGATCTGCGGGAGATGCCGGGCGTCATCGACGGTCACCGACACGCTGACCTCGGAGGTCGTCACGACGTCGACCGACGTCCCCTGGTCCTCGAACACCTCGAAGATGCGTTTCAGGAAGCCGTGCGAATCGAGCATCCGCGTCGACGTGATGTCGACGACAGTCACGCCTTTCTTGGATGCGACCGCGGTGAGCGGACGATCGGACGCGGGCCGGTCGCGCGTGATCAGCGTTCCGATTGGATCCTGCGGCCGCGTCGAGTTCAGGATTCGGACGGGGATGTTCTTGCCGACCGCCGGCTGAATCGTCGCGGGGTGCAGCACTTTCGCGCCGAAATACGCGAGCTCCGAGGCCTCCGCAAATGAGAGGTGCGGCACGACGTGCACGTTGGGCACGAGTCGCGGATCGGCGGTCAGCATGCCGTCGACGTCGGTCCAGATTTGAATCTCCGAGGCGCCCAGGCAGGCGCCGACGATCGACGCCGAGTAATCCGATCCACCGCGGCCCAGCGTCGTCGTCACCCCTTGACGCGTCGCGCCGACGAACCCGCCGACGACGGGGATCCGGCGCGAGGCGAGCAGCGGGTCGACGATCCGCGTCAATGCCGCCGTCGTGTCCGGCACCAGCGGCGCGGCGGCGACGTGCGCATCCGACGTCACCATGACGCGCCTCGCATCCACCCAGCTCGACGCCAGACCCTGCGACGTCAGGGCGCCCGCGACGATCCGGCTGCTCGCGATCTCACCGGCGGCCGCGATCGCGTCCAGCCATCGCGGCGTGACCTCGCGAAGCACGCCGAGTGCGCCGGTGATGCGCTCCAGCTCGTCGAAGGCGTCGCGAATGAAGCGATCGACCTGTTGGCGTTCGTCCGGCTGGGTCACGATGCCCGCGACGTCGAGATGTCTCGCGCACAACGCGCGAAGATGATCCTGCGCGCCGTCGATGTCGCCGGCGCCCGCCTGCGCCGCGATGCCGAGCAGCCGATCGGTCGCGCCCGCCAGCGCCGAGACGACGACGACCGGTCCCCGCCAATCAGGACTCTCGGGCTGGATGGCCACCTGCCGCGCGGCGCGGACGATCGCGATGACGCGCTCGATCGCCGCGCGATCCGCCACCGACGTCCCGCCGAATTTCATGACGATCACAGCACGTTCTCCGCGTGCATCAGTTCCGCATTGAGAATCGACGCGCCGGCGGCGCCGCGAATCGTGTTGTGACCGAGCGCCACGAACTTGTGCGTGAGCACCGGACACGCGCGGACGCGGCCGACGGAAACCGTCATGCCGTCGCCGAGCTGCGCGTCGAGCCGCGGCTGGGGGCGCGTGTCCTCCGGCCGCACGAGGAGTGGGGGATTCGGAGCCGACGGCAGCTTCAGATCCTGAGGACGGCCGCGGAACGATCGCATGGCCGCTTCGATCGCCTCCGGCGCCGGGCGCGATTCGAGATCGACGGATGCGACGATCGTGTGGCCGTCAATCACCGGCACGCGAGTCACCGACGCGCTCACGATCGCCGGATGCGGCGCCCGTCCTCCGTCGGTCCCGAGAATCTTGAGCGTCTCGGTCTCGATTTTTTCTTCTTCACCGCCGCCGATGAACGGGATGACGTTCCCGAGAATGTCGAGAGATGCGACGCCGGGATACCCCGCTCCCGACACCGCCTGCAGCGTCGTCACCATCACACGCCGGAGGCCGAACTGTCGAAGCGGCGCCAGGGCCATCGCCAGAACCACCGCGGCGCAGTTGGGATTCGTGACGATTGCGCCGGTCCAGCCCCGGACGCGGCGCTGTTCGGCGAGGATGCACAGATGGTCGGCGTTGATCTCGGGAATGAGCAGCGGCACCAGGGGATCCATCCGGTGGCTGCGGGCGTTGCTCAGCACGACGTGTCCGGCAGCCGCGAACTGATGCTCGAGTTCGTCGGCCGCCTTCGCATCGAGCGCCGAGAACACCACTTTCGGTCCCTTGCCGGGCTCACACGGATCGACCCGGACGGCTCTGCACGAATCCGGCATCGGATCCGAGAGGCGCCACGGCGCCGCGTCCGCGTACGATTTGCCGACCGATCGCTCGCTCGCCGCGAGCCACGATACCGTGAACCACGGATGAGCGACGAGCCGCGACACGAACTGCTGCCCGACCATGCCGGTCGCGCCCAGGACTCCGACCTCTATCTTGTTTTTTGACATGCACGTCCGAGTGCGGACGTGATGATCGTATAAGAAAAGACCTCGGGTTTCGTTGTCGACCGGTTTCTCACAGTCGAGATGCCGCTCACGAAACCCGAGGTCTTAGAAGCTCAGTCCCATCCCGAAATTGATGCGGCGAACGCCGGTGACCGACGTCGGCTGCAGGAAGAACGGCGACGTCATGACGCCGCTGTAGCCGGTGTAGTTCGCGTGGTTCGTGATATTCGAGATTTCCACGTTGAACGAGAGCCGGTATCGCGGCTGCGCCTGCGCGGCCATCGTCGTGACCGAGAGCCCGCCGGCCCCTCCGTCACGAATCATGATCCCGGGACCGCCCGCAGCGATTTGACGTTTGCCCAGGCCGATCCAATAGCTGAAGTACGCGAACGAGTCCCATCGCCCGGACGTTCGCTCGGTGTTGCGCCCGACGCCCGTCGGCCGATCGTTGAAGATCAAATCGCCGTTGTCGTCGAAGCCGGTGCGGATCGTGATCGGCGGCGCCGTCGAGGACGACAGGCTGATGTTGGCGCTGAAGTTCCGGATCATGCCGCTGTTGAGCGAGATGTTGCTCCGATGACGCACGTCGTTGCTCGTCGGTCCCCAGTCGAAGGCGAGGAGTCCGGCGGCCGGCGTGGCGAACGACCCATCCGTATTGTTCCTCGCGCGCGCATAGGTGTACGAGCCGTACACGCCGAGGTTGCGCTTCCAGTCGAAGAACCGCGTGTTGTTGGGCGTCGGCGTGAAGAAGCTGAGATTCGCGTTGATCGATCCGGATCGCGTGCGTGAGCTGGCGTCGGACACGGTCTCGATGACGTTCGCGAACGCCGGGTCCGGGCGAACGCCGCCGATTGGCGCGTTCAGGTTGCGGCCTCTGAGCAGGTTGGCGCCCCGAATGTCGGCGAACGTTCCGCCAAAGGAGAACTTGCTGGTGATCGTCTGCTGCACGCCCGCGCTCACCCGAGTCGTCCGTCCCATGTAGAGATCCGGATCGAGCAGATAGCGGTTCGTCGCCGGAATCACGCCCTCCTCTCGCGGATCGGGGAACGACGGATCGATGATGTTCACTTCCTGCTGGCGGAATCCGTCCACGCGCAGGGTCTGCTCGATCGTGCCGGTGGTCAGCCAGTCGTAGAAAATGCCCCAGCTCGCGCGCAGCGTGGTTTTGCCGCTCTTGAACGGCGCCCAGGTCGCGCCAATCCGCGGGGCGAAATTCAGGTAGTCGTCGAGCCGCGTCTGCCCTTCGTAGCGGAGACCCGGTGTGATCGTCAGATTCTTCCGGAGCTTGATGTCGTCCTGGATGTACAGGCCGCCCTGCAAGTGGAAGTACGTGATCAGCGGATCTCCGACCCGGCGCGTGAAGCTTCGAGGACGCCCCGCCTCGTAGGCCTCGAGATTCTCGAACGTGTACGTGCCGAAGTAGTTCGTCGCGTCGTCCGAGCGGTACCAGCCGCCGTCGAGCAGCACGCCCGATCGCACCGAGTGCTTGCCGCGCACGTAATCGAGGTCCGAGGCGAGCGAGAACGTCCGTGTTTTCCGGCCGCCGGCGCGCTGCGCGCCGCCGCTCGTGAACGAGTCGGTGACGACGATGGTGGGCGCCTCGAACGAGGAGTGGGATTCGCTGTTCCCAATCGACAGTGAAAAGCGGGTGTTGGTGAAGAACCGGCGTCCGAGCGGCCCGGCTTCCTGGACTCGCATTGAAAACGTTCGGTTTTCAGTCGAGTACGCGCGCTCCGGCAGATCGTACGTGCCGACGCCGTTGTTCTCCGACGTGAACCGGTTGAAATTGAAGCCCGTTCGCAGCGTTTGATCTTTGGTGAGGGCGTAGTCGAACAGTCCCGAGACGAACAGGGATTCGTTCGGCTGGCGCAGGTTGGCGTGCTCGACGCGGTTGCCGCCCGGCGTGCCGGCCGTCAACAGGGGCGTCGAGTACGAGTTGTTGCCCTGGAAGTTGACGGAGAACGAGCTGCGATCCTTCAGGATCGTACCGCCGAGATTCCCGCCCCAGTTCTTGCTCTGCGCAGGTCCCTTCTCGCCGACGAGCGGATTCTTGCCGTCCATCGAGCTGTCATAAAAGCCGAGCCGTGTGCTCGCGCGCAGCGGCCCGATCCCCGGCTGGGTGATGATGTCGATGAACAGGCCGCCGGCGCTGTGGTTCTCCGCGGCGAACTGATCGCGGGAGATCCGGACCATCTTGATTTGCGCCTTCGGCGGCAGCTGCTGACCCTCGAAGCTGTCGACGCGCATGACGGCGCCGAGCCCCGCCATGTCTTCGAGCTGCCGTTTGAGCTCGTTGGGATCTTCCGACAGCGCCTCGATCTGCTCGCGCGTGAGAACCGTCCCGAACGTCAGGCTGCGATCGGCCGCAGCCTCCTGCCGATCGCGGCCCACCGTGACGGTGTCTTCCATCTTCTTGAGCGGCAGAATCAGGATGTGCTTGTTGTCGCCGGCGCGAATCCGGACGTCGCGCAGCAGGCCGATATCGAAGCCGGGAAATTCACCCTGGATCGCGTACCGGCCGGGCCTCAACCGGTCGAACGTCGCCAGCCCCTGTTCCGTTGCTTTGACGGGCGCGATCGTCACGCCCTTGGTGGCGCTCTCGATGCCGACGGCCGTCACGGTGGCGCCCTGCAGCACGCCTCCCGTCGAATCGACGACGGTCACGAGCAGGCGCCCATCGCGCGCCGGCGTCTGCGCGTCGACGCGCGCAGTGCCTGCAACGAGCACGAACGCAGCAAGGACAGCAACAGCAAACGTTTTCAGCGCCACAGCGCGATCTCCTGATCGATGGCTATTTCACCGGTTCGAATTTTCTTGGATCGATCTTCTGGTTGAGCCTGAAGGCGTCGAAGTTCGTTTCTTCGACCGTGTCGGCGCCGATGGCGCGGCGGAGTCTGAACGGAAACATCACGCCGTTCCCGGCATCCCGGTAATCCGCGTAGTAGATCCGGTGCTCGACGAGCTTTGTCTGGGTTTTCCGCCGCAGGTCCGCGACGTCCTTCGCGTACTTGTCCGTCTCTTCCTTGCTTGCCGTCGGCGGCGGCACCGGCGGGCCCTCCACGACGACAGTCCCCGGCGCGAGCGTCTCCGGCTTCGGCGCCGGTTGACCCGGCGCCGTCACGACGACGTTCGACGGCGGCGCTTGCCAGCTCACCATGATGGGCTGGTGCGACTGACTGTTGACGAACAGGCGCGCGGAGAAGTTCGACCCGTCCGGACCCTTGACCTCGAGGACGTCGGCCTTCCCCTGCGGCGCTTCGGCCTGTCCGGCGCGCGTAAACGTCAGCGGGTAACTCGGGAACGACGCCGCGAACATGCCGAGCGTCAGCTTCGCGAAATCCTGTTTCACGGTGTTGACGCGCGCGCGTCGCGGATCGATTGGTGGACCGCCTCCGCGTGCCGGAGCGCCGCTGACTGGCTGCGGCGCGCCGGCTCGGCCAGCTTCAGCCGCAGCCGGGGGCGCCGCAGCCACAGGTGGCGCAGCGCCCTCCCGGCCGGAGCCCGGCGGCGGGCCGCCCGCTCGGGGCGGCGGCGGAGGCGGAATCTGGATGAGCTGATCGCCGTTGAATCCACTCGACGTCGGATCGCTCTCCTGCGCGGGAATCTCGTCCTTGCGAACGTACTTGTCCGGCAGCTCGCACGCGATCTCGAACTCGATCGGCACGAGGTTGTTTCCGCGAACCTGTCGCGTGCGGCCGGTGGCAACGAATGACTTAATGGCGGCAAGCTTTGACTCACCGCCGAGCGCCTCGCGGCTCGCCGCAAGAATGGCCGCCGCTTCCTTGTCCTGACCCAGCGCCGGCGCTCGATCGGCGTGGACGACGATCCCCCCAAGACAGACCGCTACCACGAACTGTCCGAAATCGCGCATCGACACCCTCTCCGCGGGCCGCGAACAAATTCAGATCGACCGCGTTGTGAATGTTTCCTTAGACGAAGTAAGACACCGGTTGGCTAGGTGTTGCGCGTGCGACCAGAGAAAAATCGTGCAGCACACTGGGGAGGGGTAGTTTCGTCCGTAGAGTTCCGTAGAGTCATTTACTGTCCGCGAAGGACGACCGTCGGATCGACTCGCGCCGCGCGGCGGGCCGGCCACCAGGATGCGATCGCCGTTGAACCGAAGAGCACGGCTCCCACGGCCACCCAGATCACCGGATCGACCGGCTCGACGCCAAAGAACTCACGGCTGACGACGAGCGCGAGCCACGCCGACAGCACAATCCCGATGACCATGCCGATCACCGCGAGCGTGAGCGCCTGCCGCATCACCATGCGCGAAATCTGCGGCCGGCCGGCGCCGAGCGCCAGACGCACGCCGATTTCCGGCAGCCGCAAGTGGGTCGTGAACGCCATCAGCCCGTAAAGCCCTGCGGCCATCAGGCCGAGCGCGATCGCCGCGAACGTCCCGAGCAGCCACGACGTCAGCCTCGGCAAGCCAAACGATTCGTCGACAACATCCGCCATCGTCCGCATCGATCCGATCGCGAGACTCTTGTCGACGGTCGAGATCGTCGAGCGAATGACTGGCGCCAGCGCGATCGGATCGTTGGCCGATCGCACCAGGATGCTCATGCGCGCCTGCGGCTCCTGCAGGTCGTGAAGGTAGATCTCGGGAATGGGCCGCTCCTGCAACGACTCGTTGTAGGTGTCGCCGACGACTCCGACGATTTCGATCCACGGGCTGAGCAGGATTCGAATCCGTCGTCCGACGGGATTCTCATCGGCCCAGAAACGTCCCGCCATGGCCTGGTTGATGACCGCCACGGGAGGCGGCTGCGGCTGATTGTAGCCATCCGGCTGCGGCTGCTGCGCGAACCATCGAATGATGGGCACGGCGAGTCGCGCATCTGCGGCACGGAATGTCCGGCCGCGGATGACTGGTATGCCCATCGTCCTGAAATAGTCCGCGCTGACGATGCGGTACCGCGCCGCCTCGTCGTTCCCGGGTGGCGGATCGGGGCGGCCCTCTATGGCGATTGAGATGCCGGAGTGTCCTCCAGCAATCGGCACCGAGTTGGTGGCAGCTGCTGAGACGACGCCCGGGATCGCCGCCGTGCGGGTGACGAGATCGTCGAAGAACGCGCGCTGCTGAACGGCGCCTGGATATCGCGCGCCCGGCAGCTCCAGATCGATCGCAAGAATTCCGTCGGTCCTATAGCCAGGATGGACGCGCTCGAGCGCGAGGAGCGCGCGCATCATGAGGCCGGCGCCGAGGACGAGCACGAGCGTCAGCGCGATCTGACCGATCACGAGCGTCCGCCTCAGCCGCGGATGCGCGGCGGACGCAAGCGTCCGCTGCCCTTGCTTCAGGACCGTGGCGAGATCGAAGCGAAGTGTTTGAAGGACGGGCGCAAGCCCGAAAAGCACGCCGGTCAGGAGCGTCGCCGCCAGCGCGAAGATCAGAACGCTGGCATCGATGCTGACGCGATCGAGCGGCAGCATCTCGCGCGGAACGATTCGCGGCAGCGCGCCAACCAGGATCACCGCGCCGGCGACGCCCAGTCCGGCGCCCGCCGATGCCAGCAGGACGCTTTCCGCCAGCATTTGCCGCGCGATGCCCAGCCGGCCGGCGCCAAGCGCCAGGCGCACACCGATCTCGCGGCTGCGCGCGAGGTTGCGCGCCAGGAGCAGGCCGGCGACGTTGCTGCAGCCGATGAACAACAGGCACGCGACCGCACCGAAGAGAAGCAGGAGCGACGGCCGCACGCCGGCTGCGAGATCTTTCTGCAAACCAACGACCGTGGTTTCGTGGCCGCGATTGAGCTCGGGCAAATCGGCGCGAAGACTCTCGGCGACCCGCGCCATGTCGGCTCTCGCCTGCTCGATCGTGACCTCCGGCTTGAGCCGCGCGAGCACGTAGAGGAAGTGGCGGCCTCGGTAGAAACGAATCGGCTCGGCGATGGGCGACCAGAAATCCGATTGCGCGGCTGATGGCAGCAGCGGAAAGTGGAATCCCTGCGGCATGACGCCGACCACCTGAAATGGCTGATCGTTGAGCTGAATGGTTCGCCCGAGGATGTCTGATGAGCCGCCAAATCGCTCGCGCCAGACTCGGTGGCTGAGGATGACGACCAGGCCGCGTCCGGGCGCGTCTTCCTCGGCTCGGAACGCCCGGCCGATGGCCGGCTGGACGCCGATCACGCCGAAGAACCCGGAGGTGACGCGCGCGCCCTGCAGCGCCACCGGATCGCCGGCGCCGGTCAACGTCGCGCCGCTGTACACGAGGGCGGCCATCCGCTCGAAGACACGATTCCGTTCCTCCCAGACCGGGAATTCGTGTCCGCCCACCGCGTTTCGCGCGACGTGATCCTCGGGCCGCACCTCAAAGACGTTCACAATCCGCCCGGGATCGCCGAACGGCAGCGGGCGAATGAGCGCGGCGTTGACGACGCTGAAGACCGAGGTGGCGGCGCCGATCGTCACCGTCATGAGCAGCATGACCGCGAGACTGAGGCCCGGCGATCGACGGACGAAATGAAACGCGTCGCGGACGTTCGCGGTTGCGCCGGTGAAGACGAGCCGCGGCCCCGATGCAATCGCGTGTGCCAGGCCGCGTTCGCGCCAGACGGACCTGGCGAGATCGGTGACGAGGCGCCGCCAGAACGCCGCACGCGCGCGCCATCCGCCTTGCCGGGCGATCAACCGCCGCGCGTGAAAGAACTCCGCCATTTCGTCGCCGAATCGATCGCGAAAGGATCGCGGGTAGAGCCGGAGCGCGGCGCGGTACGCGCGGTCGGTGAGGTCCGTCAGTCCGCGGGCGGTACTCATCGGATGACTCGCTTGACCCGCGCGACATCGATCACGTCGGCGAGCCGGCGCGTCTCGAGCTCGAGCGCGCGCCGCCCGGGCGTCGTGATCCGGTAATAGCGCCGCCGCGGATCCTTCGAGTCGCCCTTGGGGCCCGAGTCGACGTCCTCGATGAGCCCGGTCTCGAGCAATCGCTTGATGGCGCCGTACAGCGTGCCGGGGCCCAGGTGGACGCGGCCGTCCGTGAACTCGTCGACGTGCTCAGCGATTCCCAACCCATGCCGGTCGCGGTCGACCAGCGCCAGCAGGATGTGCATCACCATCGGAGTCATGAAATATCGCCACCTGATATATCGTTAGACGATACTTCTGTCAAGGAGTTCAATCTGAAATGTGGAATCGGGAGATCTGCAATCTTGATCGGCAAATCTGGCAAGCTGGCAATCTGAAATCTATCGGGGAATCTGAAATCTATTGGGAATCTAGAATCCCAACGGTTCCCCGATTGCCGATAGATTCCCAGATTCCCCGATTGCCGATTGCAATCCCGATTGAAGATTGCCAGATTTCACTTTTCAGATTGACAGCGACACGCCGTTCGCTCAGAACCCGAACCTTGCCCCGATTTCGACTTTGCGCGGATTGAGGACGTTGGTCGGCAGGCCGAAGAACGGCGACGTGAGGACGCCGCTGTAGCCGATGTAGTTCCGGTGATTCGTGATGTTCTGGGCAGACGCGTAGAACTCGACGCGGAAGCGCTTGTCGGTCGCGCCGCCTCCAAGGCCGCCCGGCATTCCCCCGCCGCCGCCACCGGGGCCGACCATGACGACCGTCTGGCCGCCGCCCGGTCCGGAATTCTGCGGGCGCTGGCCGAAGCCGATCGCGTACGAGAAGCGCAGCCCGATATCCCACTGCGCGGCGGTGCGGGCAGAGTTGCGCGACGTGCCAGGCGGTCGATCGTTGAACAGTCCATCGCCGTTTGCGTCGGCGCCGGTCGTAACGTTGTAGGGCGTGCCGGACTGCGCGCGGAAGTTCATACTGACGCCGAGATTCCTGATTGGCTGCATGCTGAACATGCCGCCAGCACGGTGGGTCGGCGTCGACGGTCCCCACTCGGCCTCGAGATCATCACCGTCTGCAGGAAGACCGAACGGACCTGTGGTGGTGGTCTCGCTCGCGGCCAGCGTGTAATTGGCATGGAAGAACGTCTGGCGCCAGTTCAACAACATCAGGCTCGTCCCGACGTTCAGCGAATGCGCGCGCGCATTGGCGTCGCTCTGCACTTCGACGACGTTGCTGAATTGCGGATCGGGGCGCACCCCGCTTACGGGCGCATTGAGGTTGCGGCCGCGAAACAGCGACATCCCCCGCCGGTACGAGTAGCTGACATTCAGCCGCAGCGCCGGCGTCAGCGCCTGTTCGATGCCGATGTTGGCGCCGAGACTTGCCGGCAGCACGAGATTATCGGCCAGCGAGTACCGATTGGTCGGCGGCGTGATGACATCGACGTCAGGATCCGGATACGACGGATTGAGAATGTTCAGTTCCTGCTGCCGATACCCGTCCACGCGAAGCGTCTGCTCGTACACGCTCGTCGAGAGCCAGTCGGAGAAATACCCCACGCCGCCGCGGAACGTGGTCTTTCCACTTTTCCATGGCGACCAAGTCAGGCTCACGCGCGGCGAGAAGTTCTGGACGTCGGACACATGCGTTTGTGCTTCGTACCGGAGTCCGTAGCTCAGCATCAGGCTCTTCGCGAACCGATAGTCGTCCTGCACGTACACGCCGACCTGCACGTTGTCGTAGGTGACATCGGGATCGCCGACCCGACGGGTGTAGGTCGACGCCCGTCCCGCTTCGTAGTCGTCGAGGTTCGCGAACGTGAACGTCCCGAGGTAGTTCGAGAACTCGTCGGAACGATACCGCCCGCCCTCGAGCAGGATGCCCGTGCGGAACGCGTGCACGCCGCGAACGTAGTCCAGATCGCTTGCCGCCTCGAACTCGAGGGCGTCGCGGCCGCCCGCCTGCTGCGCGCCGCCGCTGGTAAATGAATCCAGCACGCGGATCGTCGGCGCCTGGACCACCGATCGGCTCTCCGATTCGGTCCACCGGACCTGCAGCCGTGACTCCGTGAAGAACCGCCGGCCGAGCGCCCCGTTCTCCGACATCCTGAAATAGTTGTCCGACGTCGTCGTCGAATACGCGCGCTCGAGGAGGTCGAAGCTGCCGACGCCGAGATTGTCGAGCTGTACCGCGCTGCGTTGATACGACAGGCGTAGCATGTGGTCTTTGTTCAGCGCCTGATCGAACCGGCCATTCACGTTCAGGCGATCGGCCGGCCGGCGAATCGGGTGCGCGATCAACCCGTCCGGAACTGCCGCCAGGACATTGCTCGAATCGAAGAGCCGCGCCTTCTGCGCGGTGAGGAAGAACGACGACTTGTTCGGCACGATGGTGCCGCTGATCGAGCCGCCGCCCTGCGTCATCCCCTCGTCGCCCTTTTCGGGGGTGAACGGGTTCCGCGCGTTCAGGACCTCGTCTCGATACGCCATATCGACGGATCCGCGGAGCGGCCCGTTGCCGGGCTGCGTTATGACGTCGATGAACATCATCCCTTGCAGTCCGCCGTGATTCTGCGCGGCGTACATGTCCATGCGCGGCAGCCGGATCGATCGGATCTGCGACTTCGGCGGCAGCCTGCCGCCGGTAAAGCCGTCCACGCGCAGCGTCGCGCCCGGCGGCGCCATCGCTTTGAGCACTTTCTCCATCTCCTCGGGATCGTCGGGCAGCGCGGCGATCTGCTCGCGCGTGAGCACGGTCGAAAACGCGTTGCCGCGTGGATCGAGCGCGGATGTCTGCGGGTCTCGCGCGACGGTCACATCTTCGGCGACTTTCTTGATCGGCAGCGTGATCGATCGACGCGTCTCGCCGGCTCGCACTCTCACGTCTCGGACAACCACGGTCTCGAACCCCGGAAACTCCGCCTGGATGATGTACCGGCCGCGCACGATCGCCTCGAAGGCTGCCGCGCCCGTCGCCGCGGTCGACACCGGCGCAATCTGTACCTTGGCCGTGGTGTCTTCCTGACCGGTGACCGTGACCTTCGCATTGGGAATCACCGCGCCGCTGGGGTCGACGACGGTGACGACGAGTCGTGCGATATCGGGGCGCGATTGCGCGGATGCCTCAGTCGTCGCAAGCAACGCGCACGCAAGTGCGACGACTCCGAGCGCAGGCTTTCGAGACACGTTATTTCGTGACTTCGAATTTCTTCGAATCGAATTTCGGGTTGACCTTGATCTTCTCGAACTTCAACTCTTCGACCGCCTGGCCGTCGATCATTCGCTGGATGCGCGTCGGCATCTGAACGCCGGCGAACGTCTTGTAGTCGCCGTAGAAGATCCGGTACTCGACCGTACGGCGCGTCGCTTCCGCCTCCTTGACGCGTTGTTCCATCTGCTGACGCATCTTCTCGACCTGGTCTGGCGTCATCGGACTTCCGCCCGCCTGTCCGCCATGAGAGACAACCGTCGCGCCGCCACTCGAGCTGACCCCTCCGCCGCCGGGACCCATGGTCATCCGCAGCGGCTCCTTGTCCATCCACGTGAGCATGAGCGGCAGTCGGCTCCTTGTGTCGACGAACAGGCGCGCCGCGAATCCGTCGGCGCCTTTGACGTCGATGACGTACGCCTTCCCGTCTGGAGATTCCGCTTCGCCGCTGTAGGTGAACTCCACCGGGAAAACAGGGGAACTCGTCGCGAACATCCCGAGCGCAAGCCGCGCGAATTCACGCTTGTTGGTCGCGAGCAGTGACTTGCGCTGCACTTCAATCTGCTCGGGGGTCGCCTGCATGCCGCCCGGCGCCGACCCGGACATGCGCGTCATGAACATCCCGCCGCCCATCGCCGGCGGCGTATCGACGATTTCGATCAAACCGTCGCCGTTGAATCCGGTGGTCCGCGTGACGTTCGAGGTGCCGAGCACCGCAATGACTTCTTTCTTCACGTACTTGTCCGGCAGCTCGATCGCCATCTCGAAGTCGTTCGTCGTCGTCCGATCGCCAGTCGATCGGGTCGATCGGCCCTCGATCGACATGCCGGTCACAGCCGCGAGCTTGTCGTTGCCGCCGAGCGCAGCGCGTACGTCGGCGAGCACCTTGGCGGCGTCCTGGCCCTGACCGATCACGAGCGCCTCGGCCGCCAGGACGGTCACGAGGACGAAATGAAATGCGCGTTTCATGTGAGTGAGCTCCCCGGCTTCCAAGCTTCCAGGCTTTCGTGGCGCGGATGGTTAAGCGGTCGCAAAGAGTTTGTTAAGAACGTAAAAGCCGTGCTGACAACGAGTTGCGCGAGAAGGTCGCGCGATCGCGCGTGCTAGACTCGCTTCATGCGTCGCCGCCGGTTGCCGATCGGGTTTTTCGTCCCGATCGCGCTTGCCTTGCTCGTCGGACTTCTCGCGGTTCTGCAGTACCGCTGGCTCGGTCAGGTCAGCGCCGCGGAACGTGAGCGAATGAAGGCCACGCTGATGCAGCGGGCGGAGGCGTTCGGCAGAGATTTCGATCGCGAAGTACTGAACCTTTATATAGCGCTGCAGTCCGAGAACCCGGCCCTCGCGCGGCACGATTGGGAGAGTTTTGCTCGCCGGTACGACACGTGGCGTGACAGCGCGGAGCACCCGCAGATCGTCACGGGCATCTATCTCATCGAAGGCGAAGACGCGCAGCGCAGAATGTGGCGATACGAGCCGCGGGCGCGTGCGTTCACGCCGTCGGACTGGCTGCCGGCCCTGTCACCGATTCAGGAGCGGCTGGCCCAGCACGACCGTCTTGCTACCGGGTCGTTCACCGAACAAGCGCGCACCATGATCTTGATGCGGGAGCCGATCGTCGCGTCAATTCCCGCACTGTTGATTCCGTTGCCGGTCGTCCAGCCTCTGCCGAATCCGGATAGCAATTCGAAATTCTCGCTGCGCATCGACTCACGATTCGTGATCGCCCAGCTCGACCGCGCGTATCTCGAGAGCACGATGCTGCCGGCAATCGCGGCGCGCCACTTTCCCGGGCGCGATGCGACCGACTATCGCTTTGCGGTCGTCGAAGCCGCGCCCTCGGGGTCCACGATCTTCTCCCACGGCGTTGCGAAGGGCGCGTTGAATGTCGAGAAGGCGGATGCGGTGGTGCCGTTCTTCAGCCTGCGCCCGGATCTCAGCAATCAGGGCACGGCGCGGGCGATGCTGCACGCCATGCCGACCTTCGACGTCGTGACCGGACCGCCGCCGCCTCCGCCACCCGCGCCTACGGCCGTCTGGTTCGGCAGCGGCACCACGTCGCGATCCGGAGGTGCGGTTTCGACGTCGCCCGTGCCCACGCCCGCGTCGCCCCGGGGATCCGCCGGCGCCGCAATGGTCGGCCGCAGCGGCACCATGTCGATCGTCGTCGAGCAGCAGGGCGCAACGGTCACCAATTACCGCGTCACGCAGTCGGTCGGCACGCCGGCATGGCAGTTGGTCGTGCAGCACACGGCCGGATCGCTCGACGAGGCCGTGGCGCGCGCAAGACGACGGAATTTGTGGTTGAGCTTCGGCATTCTGGCGGTGCTCGGGTCTGGCGTCGGCCTGGTCGTGCTGAACGCGCGTCGATCGGAGCGGCTGGCCGCGCAGCAGATGGACTTCGTCGCCACGGTCTCGCACGAGCTCCGGACGCCACTCGCCGTCATCCGATCCGCCGCGCAGAATCTCTCGGCCGGCGTCGTCAACGACGCGAAACAGGCGCGGCAGTACGGCGACCTCATCGAGGAAGAAGGGCGGCGGCTCACCGACATGGTCGAGCAGGTGCTCGCGTATGCCGGAATGAGCGACGGGCGCGGACTCGTCAGCGCACGCCCCGCGGATATCAGCGCGATCGTGACGGACGCGATGTCGACCGCCTCGCCGCTCGTGACGTCCGCAGGATTCGAGCAGGCGATCGACATCGAACCAAATCTGCCGCCGGTATCGGTTGACGAGAACGCGATCCGGCGCGCGCTGGACAATCTCATCACCAACGCGCTCAAGTACGGCGCCGCCGGGAAGTGGCTGGGCGTCTCGGTCCGGCGGATTAGCGGAAGAGCCGGCGAAGAAGTGCAAATCGCGGTCACCGACCGCGGGCGCGGAATCGACGCGCAGGACCTGCCGCACATCTTCGAGCCGTTCTACCGCGGCCGCTTCGCGGTCGATCAACAGATTCACGGCAACGGTCTGGGTCTGAGCCTCGTCAAGCGGATCGCCGAGGCACACGGCGGCCGAGTCACGGTGCGATCAGCTGCCGGCGAGGGCACGACGTTCACGCTGCATCTGCCGATCTTCACTGCGATAGAGAACGTGGCGGACGTCGGGGCTTGCGTACCCGCAGATGTAGCGCCGGGCTTTCCGCCTTCGCGCGAAGCCCTCGCCGAAGCTCGAAGAGCGGAGGCGGGCGAGAAACCGTGACGACCGCAATCCCCAAACGCGTCCTGCTCGTCGAAGACGAGCCCGGACTCGTCCTCACGCTGACCGATCGGCTCAAGAGCGACGGCTACGAAGTCGGCACGGCGTCGGACGGACACGCCGGCCTCGAGCGCGCGACGCGCGAGCGCTGGGACGTCATCCTGCTCGACGTCATGCTGCCCGGCGCGAGCGGCTTCGACGTCTGCCGCGATCTCCGCCAACGCGGCGTGACGACGCCGGTCATCATGCTCACGGCGCGCGGACAGGTGGTCGACAAGGTGCTCGGCCTCCGCCTCGGCGCCGACGACTACGTCACCAAGCCCTTCGACATGCTCGAGCTCTCGGCGCGGATGGAAGTGCAGATGCGCCGGCGCGCGGCCGCCAGCTCGCCCGGCGCGGCGACGCAGTACTCATTCGGCGAGATCGCCGTGGACTTCCGCAAGGCCGAGGTCACCCGGGGCGGTCAGGTCCTCGACCTCTCCGCCCGCGAGTTTCTGCTGCTCAAGTACTTCATCGAGCATCGCGAAGCAACGCTGTCGCGCGACGAACTGCTCAACGAAGTGTGGGGCTATCACTCGATGCCCTCGACCCGCACGGTCGACGTCCACGTCGCCTGGCTGCGTCAGAAGATCGAGCCCAACGCCCGGCATCCGCAGTACGTCCTCACCGTCCATGGGATGGGATACAAGTTCATCGGGTAATGGGTAATTGGTGATGGGTAATTGGAAGTCCCTGGCCCAGCTTCTTCGATACGCGCCGTCACTGACCTTTTTTAGGGACGCTAGAAGCTCCCTCTTCGCCGCCAAGAAAAGCCTCATCGCCTCCGCGCCTTCTCGCCGCTCCGCCTCCGCGCCGCATGGCCTCATCGCCTCATCGCCTCACTTCACCCCGCATAGCCGCTTGACCCGCTCCGCCTCGCCCTGCGGCAATCCTGCCAGCGCGATTCTCTCGACCCGCATCTTCACGTAATTCGGATCGGCGCAGAGTGACGGCGACAGTTGTGCGCTGGTACTGCCTTTCGCGAGATAGATGATCGCGTCCACTTGATCTTCCATCCGCAGCTGGCGCCACTCAGATTTCGGAATCGGCTCGAATTTCTCCACGCCGCGAATCGCGTAGCGCGTCTCGACAGGATTGAACGCGGCGAAATCGGCGGCGCCGAGGACCGTGCCTTTCACGAGCGTGACGCTGAACGGCGGCCAGGACACTGTGTCCGGCTGCACCTCCTCGGTCCCTTTACCGTCGCCGAAGATCACGAACACCTTGTGGCCGCTGGCCTCGAGCCGGCTGACGATTGTCTGCGCCTGCCAGTCGCTCATGTCGTAGTTCGACAGGATCTCCTTGCGCAGAAAGTGCAGGTTGCCGTACACCACCAGCGCGCGGCGTCCGCGGACGATGACCTCGCGGCGGATGAGGTCGGCAGGATAGCTATCCCGCTGCACGACCCAGTTGCGGTGGTCCTGTTTGCGGTGGACGTGATCCCAGTCGATCGGCGGATCGCCGAGCAGGACGCGAACCCGCGGCTCCGCCGGAAGCGACTGATTCAACGCGCGCACCGCGCGGAAGAACGCCTCGGGCAGCGGGTTGTCGTTCGTCGTGCCGGGCTCCGTGGTGTTCAGCCACACCTTCCGCAATTCGGCATCCGGAATCTCCTCGCCGCGCACGAATCGATCCATCAAATCCTGATAGCGCGCGTTGCCGAACTCGACGACGACGTCGTTGACGAGTGCCGGGAATCGCGGATCGCGAATGACTTTCAGCAGCAGCGCATGTAACTCGTTGCCCGCGTGCCCGCCGGGCAGCGTGACGACCTGGTGCGTCTTAAAAGCGTCCAGAATCGCGTCGACTGGATCGAGAGGTGCCGCCTGACGCGGCGACTGCTGCGCAGCTGCGACCATTGCCGTCGCCAGGACGGCGGCGACGATCAACTTCCCCATTACCAATTACCCATTACCCATTACCAATGCACTTTTCTCATTTCCCCTGCGCCACCATCGCCAGATTTTCGCGCCGCGCGCCGATCGCCCGTGAGGCGACGCCGACGAGCGGCAGCGCAATCGCCGCGGTAATCGCCAGCCAGCCGAGCATCAACACCGGCGCGAGCGCCGGACGCTGAAGCCAGAACTCCGCCACCGCGATGATGAGCGCGGCCGGCGCCGCGAAGAGCAACACGAGAATCGTCCCGGCAAACATCGGCAGCGGGTGTGGATTGCCGCCGCTGCCGGTCTTGCTGAGATCCGACGCGACCGGAAAGAGCGCCGAGAACCAGACAAACAGCGGGCTGAGCAGCACGTACGTCGCGATCACGCCGATCACGACCGCGATCAGGAGCGCGGGCGACGTGTTCACCGCCACGAGAATGGCGCCGACGATCGCCAGCACGAGCGCGACCAGGAAGATGAGCCCGCAGCCGGCGACCTTGCCGCGAGCCAGCTCACGATCGGGAATCGGCATCAGGAACTGCAGCGTGAGACCTGCGCGGTCCGACCCGAACATGTTCATCGTCAGCGCCTGCATCGCGTACAGGGAGAACACGCCGCCGGCGCCGACCATCAGATGGCCGTTCGACGACAGCGTCACCGCAAAACGCTCGTCGCTCCCCATCTGCCTGAAGAACAGCGTCATCATCGCGATCATCGGACCAGGCAGGAGCACGAGCAACCGGCCGCGCACCGACCGCAGGCCGTTCCGCGCCTGCGCGAACGCCACGGCGGACGCCGCCGGACTAAGGAACGGCAGCCGGCCGAGCGACGACAGTTCCTTCGCGTTTCGCCGGCGGACCCGCTCACCTTCGAGCGTCGTCAGCAGCTTGCGATGCACGGCGATGGACGCCGTGTACGCCAGTCCGCCTTCGAAGAGCAGCCAGACGATCGCGAGACCGGCGCGCGCCGGCTGTCCTTCGAGTCCTGCCCGCACCGCCCGGCCGAAGAGCTCCGACGGAATGGCGCCCGTCCACGCCGGCAGACGCCGGTCGAACGCGTCCACGGAAAACGCCGGCCGCTGGTCGCGGGGCACACGGCGATTCCGGGCCTCACGCCGTTCGCCGAGCAGCGCCGGCGTGAACGAAACGAGCGAGACCCCGAGCACGAACACGAGCGTGAAGAGCTCGCTCCGCCGCCGGCTGCGCAGCAGCCATCCGACGAGGAAGCTGATGAGCGCCGCAAACGAGGCGAACACGAACGTGACGCCGACGGTTGCCGCGAGCGCCCAGAGCGCGGCGCGGGCGCTGCCAAATATCGCCAGGCCGGCCACGAACGCGAACAGCCCCGGGACGATGAAAGCGACGGTCGGATCGGCGAGGCTCGCGAGGACTTCGACGAGGTGAAGCGTCCGGCGCCGTATCGGGAGCAGCAGCAGTCGCGTGTATCGAGCTGTGTTCGTCTGATGCGGCGACACGATCGTGACAATCGTCAGGAGTCCGAGCGAACCGATCAGCGCCAGCCGCAGAATGAACACGGCGACGTCGGGCTCCAGCGCGCTGTGCGCCACCGCGCGGCCGCCGACGAACCCGACGATCGAGATCCCCAGCACCGATCCCAGTGAGAGCACGACGAGAATGATCGGCACGAACAGCCCGAGCGCGCGCGAGACCTGTTCCATGCGATCGCGCTTCTGCCCGCCGCGGATGCTGTTGGCGAGCAGCCGCCAGCGCAGCCAGGCGAGGGCGCGAACCGCGCGCAGCAGCGTCGGCGCCCCGCTGCCGTTGTCGTCGTCGTTCCGGGCGCTCATGAAAGCCAGCCGAGAGTCGGCGTGTGCCCGCGCTCGGCGCCGACCACTTCGAAGAAGGTTTCTTCGAGCGTGCGGCCGATGCCGGTCGCGCCGCGAAGATCGGCGAGCGACCCCTGGGCGACGAGCCGGCCGCGGTGGATGATGCCGATGTGATCGCAGAGACGCTCGACGATCTCGAGGATGTGCGACGTCAGAAAGATCGTCCCGCCGCCTTTGACGAACGCGGCCATCAGGTCCTTGATCTGGCGCGAGGCGATGGCGTCGATGCCCTCGAACGGCTCGTCGAGGAAGAGCAGGCGCGGCGCCGGCAGCAGTGCCGTCGCCAGGGCAATCTTCTTGCGCATGCCGTGCGAGTAGTCGGTGACGAGATCGTTCGCGGCCCCCTGCAGATCCATGAGCGTCAGGAGCTCCGCCGATCGTTCCCGGATGCTCGCCGCGCTGAGACCGTGGACCTGTCCGACGAACGCGAGCGTCTCGGCGCCCGTGAGCCGATCGAACAACGCGAGGTCCTCGGGCATGACGCCGATCTTCCGCTTCACGCCGACCGGATCGGCGATCGGATCGATATCCAGAATCCGAAATGTGCCGCCAGTCGGGTTGAGCAGCCCGGTCAGGCACTTGATCGTCGTCGATTTGCCTGCGCCGTTCGGCCCGAGGAATCCGTAAAAACTGCCGCGCGGTACCGCGAGGTCGATGCTGTCGACGGCGACGAGCTCGCCGAAGGTTTTTCGGAGCGCGGATGTGGAGATCGCCAGGGACATCTGTCAGGGCAAAGGGCAGAGGGCAGAGGGCAAAGGAAAGGTCAAAGGAAAGAGGGAGACCCTTTGCCCTTTACTCGTCTCTATGCACCGTGTCCGGCGAGAAGGCCGGCACGCAGATCGCGACGTATTCGGCGCCGCCGGACTCGGGCGTGCTGTACCGCACCCACTCCTGCGGGTGCGCGACGACCGCCTGCCCCGCGCGCACCTCATGCGCGCCGCCTTCGAACTCGACGCGCAGCATGCCGCGCAGTACCACGGTGATCTCCTCGAACTCCGGCCGCTGGCCCGGCTCCGTCCAGCCTTCGGGCGAAACCATTCGCGCGACACTGACCTGCGAATGTCCCGAATTGGCGCGCCCCGCGTACTCTTCGATCATTTTCGGCTTGGTGCCGACGCAGGGAATCACGGTGGGCTGGTTGATGATCGTGGGCATGGGCCGTTCTCACTCTCCTAAAGCAAGCTAGCTGCCGAGATTGAGCCGCGTGTCTCGCGATCCTGGCGATTCTGCTCTTTCAGGAAGTGAGAACGGCCCATGGCGGGGGAATCATATGATGAAGCGCGCGTGACGAGGCAAAAGGCAGAAGGGAAAAACAATGCGAGCGATAGAGATCCACACGCCCGGACCTCCTGAAGTTCTTCAGCTCGTCGACCGTCCCGATCCCGTGCCTGGACCAGGCGACGTGCTGATCGACGTCGTCGCCGCGGGCGTCAACCGGCCGGACCTCATGCAACGGCAGGGCCACTATCCACCGCCGAAAGGAACGACGGACATTCCAGGCCTCGAAATCGCGGGACGGATCGTTGCGATCGGACCGACCGCGGACGGAAGCGCTCCAGCATCGGCGCGCGGACGGACGTGGCGCGTCGGGGATGAAGTCTGTGCGCTGGTCGCAGGCGGCGGCTACGCGGAGCTGTGCACGGCGCCCGGCGTGCAGTGTCTGCCGGTCCCGAAGGGACTGAGGCTCGTCGACGCCGCGGCAGTACCGGAAACGTACTTCACCGTCTGGACCAACGTCTTCGATCGCGGCAGGCTCAAGAGTCGTGAATGGCTTCTGGTGCACGGCGGCACGAGCGGCATCGGATCGACGGCGATCCAGCTCGCGACCGCGATGGGCGCGCACGTCATCGCGACCGCCGGCAGCGAAGCGAAGTGCGGCGTCGCGTCGAAACTCGGCGCCCGGCCTGCCATCAACTATCAGGCGGAGGATTTCGTCGCGGTCGTCAAGGACGTCACTGGCGGTCGAGGCGTCGACGTCGTGCTCGACATCATCGGGGGCCCGTACACGCAGCGCAACCTCGACTGCCTGGCGCGCGACGGCCGGCTCGTCCAGGTCGGCGTCATGGGCGGCGCGAACGCCGAGATCTCGCTTCGCACCATGCTCTTGAAGCGGCTCACCATCACCGCCTCGACGCTGCGGATTCGGACGCCTGAAGAAAAAGGAGTGATTGCGGCCGCGGTCGAGGAGCAGGTGTGGCCGCTGCTCGAAGCCGGCCGCGTCCGGCCGATCGTCGACGCCACCGTGCCGCTCGCTCAGGCCGCAGACGCACATCGGCAGCTCGAAGCCGGAACCATCGTCGGGAAGATCGTCCTGACTGTCGACTAGGGCCGTGCACCGGCTGCTGGGCGCGGTCCTGATCGGTGAGGCGGCGATCGCCGGTCTCGCGACGCTGCAGTCCCTGCCGGCCCTGCCCGGCTATGATGCCATCGCCGTCGTACTCATCCTCGCGCGCGCGGGTGTCGGTGCGCTTCAACTGACGAGCGGCGTGCTGCTCATGGAAAAGCGTGCACCGGGCGCCGTGCTGGCCCGCCTGGCGCTTTTCCTTTCCGCGATCGTCACGACGATGACAGTGGGCTTCCGCTGGGCGCCGAGCGATGTGTATTACTGGATTCGCTGGCAGTTCGTCGCCGGGTATTGGGTGTACGCGCTCGCTGGGATCTGGTATCTCCGGCAAAGGACCTCGGGAGGCGAGGTCTAGAACCTCACGCGCACACCAAACCGTACGACACGCGGCGAGATCACTTCGACGGTCTCCCCTTTCAGTGGATCGACCAGATCGTTGTCGCGCTGAAGCACCGTCTGGCTGTTGACGAGATTGAAGAAATCGGCCGAGAGGTCGACGTGGAATCGGGCCACGGGGAACGTCCGCTCCACGCGGAAATCGGCGACCATCACGCGGCCGAAGCGCACGCCATCGAAGTCGCCACCCTGGATGAGCCGGGTCGCGTCAGGCGCGGCCACGGTGACGAACGACGGCGCCGGGTAGCCCTGACGTCCGTAGATGCGCGCGGCTACGTCGAATCCATACGGCAGGCGCGACATGCCCAGAAACTCGAAGGCCCAGGTGCCGTTCACGAAGACGCCGGAGCGCGCCGGCGCCGCCGACTGATCGGCGACCGGCGCGTCGTCATCGTCCCCGGCGCCCAGCAGGTCGTTGCGGTCGACGAAGAAGGACCCGGGCACGCGCCATTCCGATCGGCCGAAATTGACCCACATGCGGAGGTAGGCACCCCGCACGTAGCGCTGGTCGTACTGCAGCGTCAGATTGAGCGCGCGCTGCTCGCGCGATCCGTTTGCCACCGACACACCGTTTGCGTACGAAAACGGCGGATCGAGGTCGAACGTCGCCAACGTGAAGGGTACGCCGGCGAGATCGGTGCCCGTCACGATCGGGCCAGGACCGAAATCGTTGACGCTCACCGGCCGCGCGGCGGTTCCGATCTGCACGAGCGGCACATCGTCGGAAATATCCGTCCGCTGGCGCAACTGGACCTGCGCGCTGAGCGCGCCCCGGCCGAAGAGCCGATCGACGCCGAACAGCACCTCGCTCGTCATCGGCGGCTTGTAATCGTCGGCGACGCGGCTCACGACCTCGAGAAATCTCGGATCCGTCGTCGCGACGCCGACGATCGTCGATGCTGTGCGCGGCTCCCCAGGGTCCGGCAGATGGTTGCCGTTCAGATCGACGAAGCCGAACGCTTCGCTGCCGATGAACTCGCGGCCCGGGACGGGCGAGAGCGGATTGAGCAACAGCACGCGATCGAGACCGAGTTGATCGGGGAACTGGCTGAACGACGCGCGCACGAGTGTCGTGCGATCCGCGCCGAGCGCGTATGTCAGACCGAGCCTCGGCACGATGCTGTTCCAGTCCCACGCCGGCTCGTTGCCCGCGAACACCACGGCAGGCACGGCGATCGACAGTGGATTGGCAAGCGTCTCCGAGCGCTTGTTCTTGCCGCGCTGCAAATCGAAGCGCGCACCGAGACTGAGCGTCAGAGCGCCCCGCGTGAACGTGTCCTGCGCGTACGCCGACGTGTAGCTGGCAGACGCCGACGTGCTTATGCCGGGCGGCAGGACCGCCACTTCCGTCGTCCCTGACACGCCGGTGACGATGTCGCCGGGCCATTCGTAGGTGGTGTCGGCGTCGACAACGCGATAGCCGCCGCCGAACTTCAATTCGTGCGCGCCCGCGTACGCCGTGAGATCGATTCGCGCTTCGCTCGACGTTCGATCGGCGGTGACGCGTTGAAAGCTGTCGCGGAACACGCCGAACGAGTCGAGCCGCGCCGGGCCCGCGCCGGCGGGATCGAGCGTGAAACCCGTGTCGGCGAGTGCCGCCATGCCGGATAGGAACACCTTCGGTCCCAGCACGACCGCATCTTCAACTTTGAGCACGCTGGTGCGGCCGTCGTCGTTCCAGACGGCGCCCGCCGCGCGCGTTGGCCTGGCGCCTTCCCCGTCGCGATCGAGCTTGCTCGTGAAGCCGGACGCGGTCAGCGCGTTTCCAGGAATCTGCAGGTTGAGCTTGCCGAGAATCGACTGACGCCGGAAATCGCGGCTGACGAGATCATCGGCCGCGAGACCTTCACGATCCGAACGGAACCCGTCGATCCCGCCGAAGTACCAGAGCTTGTCTTTGAGAATCGGACCGCCGGCCTCACCGCCGAAGTCCATCGCGTTATCGAATCTCGTGTTGCTTCGTGGCGCGACGTCATTGTCGAAGGTGCCGCCATCCGAAAACGACGTCCGGCCAAGACCGCGGAAGAGATTTGTGCCGCGCTTCGTCACGACGTTGACGCCCAGGCCGCCGGTCATCTGCTGAATCTGCGTGCCGCCGGCGATCGTCTGCACTTCCTCGATGAGCCCGAAGTCAAAATATCTCGGCGCGGACTCCGGCATCGTCATGTCGGTGAGGTTGACACCGTCGATGCTCCACGTGTTGGCGTCGCGCGGTGCGCCGCGATAGACCAGAGTCGGACGTTCGCCGGTTGTCGCGCCACCGACGCTCACGAGATCGAGCAGCGCGCCGGGCGTCGACTGCAGCACGGATGCGAGATCCGGCGCGAACGGAATCTTTTCGAGCTGCTCGAGCAGGATGTTGGCGCCCGTCGAGACGACCCGCGGATCGAGGAGCGCTGATTCGGCGCCGCCGAGCGCGTGGTGCCCGCCGGGACTCGCGGTGATCTGGATCACAGTGCTGCGGCCGCTGCGAACGGTGATGTTGGGATGCCCGACGGGCGTCACGCCCTCACGTTGAACTTTGACGGAGTAGCCGCCGGGGGGAAGCGCGAGAAAGTGAAACCGGCCGTCGGAATCAGTCACCTGGGACAGGGGTCCAATCGGTCCGCCGATCGAGACGAGCGCGCCGGACAACGGCTGCCCCGCCGAATCGAGTACGCGTCCGTGGAGACTGCCGGTATGGAGCTGTGCCGGGGCTCGACTAGCCGTCGCGAAGAGGCAGAACGCGGTGAGGCACACGCGTAGGACCACCCGCCAGTCCATACACCACTCCCCTTGTAACGAGGGGCCCCAGGGTACGTGTTGCAAGAGACTTGCCGATGCGGCGGAACTACTCCAGCGCGTAGCGTGGATAGGTCCGCTTGGCAATTTCGGCATGCGCGAGGTCGATCGAGAGGGTCTGAAACGGCACGTCGAGGGAAGTTTGTGCCAGTACCTGACCATCCGGATCGATCACCCACCCGCCGCCGCCGAAGTCACCGCCGGACGCGTCAGCGGTCCAGTTCGATGACAGGGAGAACGCGCCGGAGACGATGGCCGCGGCGCGGCCGCCGACGATCCACTTGTTGACGGTCGGCCGGCCGGTGGCGCGCGGCGTCGCAATGATGTCGGCGCCGGCCTTGCCGTACTCGCGCGCCCGGTCGAGTGCCCACAGCTCGGTGCAGATCAACATCCCGATGGCGGCGTCCGACACGCGCACGACGTCGAAGACGCGATCGCCTGGTTGGTACCATTTCGCTTCCCAATATCCGTCCTCGTTCGGGAGAAAGCTCTTGTCATGCAGCGCGCGGTACCCGCCTTCCGCGTTCCACGCGAATCCCTCGTTCAGTCGTCGCCCTTCTCGCGTGACCGGCCTCGACGCGATCACGGTGGCCGGCGCGAGCGCGGCCAGTTTCGGCAACCACTCTTCGTGCGCGCGCACGGCCGTCTGCCATGACGCCGGGACGAACGCCGGCGACGAGGCGAGCCAGGTCGAGAAGGGCATTTCCGGCAGCAGGATCAAACCGCTGCGATGATCGCGTGCGTGAGCCGCCAGCCGGTTCCAATCGCGCTCGAACAACGCGCGATCGTCGCGCAGCTCGCAGACGGTGACGCGGAGCGGGCGGCTCATGCTTCTTCGCGCAGGCCGGCCCGGCGCCATCCGGACATGTGCCCGTCTAGGTAGGTGATCTTCAGGAACCCGGCGTACCGCATGGCCGCCGCGGCTATCCTTGCGCGCGGACCGCGGCCGCAGTACACGACTACCGAAGCGTCTCGCGAGAGCGGAATGGTCGTCGCGCCAAAGAACAAGGACGCCAGCGGCACGTTCACGGCGCCTGGGACGTGGCCGTGCGCGAACTCCCGTTGCGTCCGTACATCCACAATCGGCGGGGCTGTTCCCGCGTCGATTGCGGCAAGAAGATCACGCGCCCGCCAATGCCCGTACGACATCGAAATAGAACCTGACGAATCGGTACAGCTCGTTTTCGAGAATCCGCTCCTGATCACTGTGCGCGCCGAATCCTTTCGGGCCGTCCTCCTCGTCGATCGCCGGTCCGATGCCGTAGCACTGCATCCCTTTCGCGCGGAGGTACGCCATGTCCGTCGCACCCGTTTGCATCATCGGCAACGTCGGCGTGTTGTAGTGCTTCTTGACGAACGACTCGATGGCCAGAAAGGCTTCGGAATCGATGCGCGCCTCGCTGCCGGCGGGTCGCGTGTCGCGCTGGCCGTGCGTGACGTCCACGGAGGGATCGTTCACCACCTTGCGAATCTGGTCGAGAAACTCCGGCATCTTCTCGTCGGGCAGCGCGCGAACATCCAGCGTCGCGACGGCTTCCGAGGGAATCACGTTGATGCGGTAGCCGGCGTTGAAGATGTTCGGCGACACCGACGTACGCAGCATCGACGCGTGCCGCGGCTCGTGCTCCAGAAAGTACTCGTCGACCTCTTTCACCTTCGCGGGATCGAGAACGGCCCGATATCGCGCGGCTCGCTCGGGCGGCGAGATTTCGGCGAGCCGGCGGAAGTACGCGCTCGTGGTCTCGTTGAGCCGGATTTCGGGCCGCCAGTTCGCGACGGCCGCGACCGCCGCCGCCAGATGCGCGACGGCGTTCGTCTTGAGCGGCACCGATCCGTGTCCGGCCACGCCACGGGCGGTGAGCTGCACCGCGTACGGAAGTTTCTCGAGGGTCTGGATCGACGCGTAGGTCGCGACCCCTGCGCGGCGCGAGACGCCACCGCCTTCGGCCAGACAATATTCGGCGTCGATCTGCGGGAACTGCTCGTTGACCATGAATTGAATTCCGACGCGCGTCGATCCTTCCTCACCCGATTCTGCAAGGAAAATCACGTCGCGGTCGAGCGGCACCTTGAGCCGCTTCAGCGTCAGCATCACCATCAGCGAGCTGACGAGGTTGTCCTTGTCGTCGACGGTGCCCCGCCCGTAGATGTATCCGCCGTCGCGGGTCGCGCTGAAGGGCGGGAACGCCCACTTCTTCGGATCGACGTTCACGACATCCGTGTGCCCCATCAGGAGCAGCGGCCGCTTCCGTCCGCTGCCCTTCAGGCGCGCGACGAGGTTGGGCCGATTCGCCTCGAGCGCGAACGTCTGGGTTGGAATGCCTTCGGCCTCGAGGACCTTCTTCAGATACTCGACCGCCTCGACTTCCCGTCCGGGAGGATCACTCGTGTCGAACTGGACGAGCGCCTGGAAATGTTGCAGCGTCTCTTGTTCGACCTTGGGCCAGTCCGGTCGTGTTGATTGGGACAGCCCGGCGACGCTCAGAACCGTGACAAGAATCAGGGGCACATGCCGCATGACTTTCCAGCTTTCCGGCTTTCAAGCTTTCAGGTTTTCAAGCTTTCTCCGTCACTTCACGACAACGTATCCAACCCCATTCCGATTCTCGATCTTCGTGCCGAACGGCTCCGACAACTTGATCAGATCGTCGAGGATCTTCTTGCCGAGCTGCGCATCGGCGAGCATCGGACGGCCGCGCTGGCTCGCGGGCTTGCCGTAGCCGAGCGAGATCGGGTGCAGCGCGAGCTCGACGAGCGTCTTGCCTTTGAAGCGCGGCAGCGCGACGACCGATTCCCAGATCGGCGGGTCCGCGGGGAATCCGCGCGTGTCGCCGCTGTACCGGCGGTCGTTGAAGTCCGAGACCTGCGCGCCGGCTCCGAGATCGTATTGCTCGTAGTTCTCGCTCGGCAGCCGCAGCAGCGTCTCGTTCTGGAAGATGAAATCGCCGAGGCTGTACAGGATTGGCTTGCCCTTGTAGATTTCGATCCCGCGGAGCACGTGCGGCCCATGGGCCGTGAAGACGTCGGCGCCGGCGTCGATCATCGCGCGCGCGAACGTCACCAGGAATTCCGCCGGAACGAGTCGACCGCCCTGACCGCCCTCGTGCGCGTGAATCGTCACGATCGTGTAGTCGGCAAGCTTCGACGCGCTGCGGACCGCGGCGGCAATCTGCTCGAGGTCCTCTTTGTTAGGCTCCGTGCGGACGCCCGGCTTGTCGCCGACCACCACGCGCTGGCCGAAGACGGTGAGCGCCTGAGGCGGAGGCTGCGCGCCTTCCGCGGCGGCGCCGCCGCCGCCCCCGCGTCCACCGCCACCGCCGCGTCCGCCGACCCCGGCTGCCGTGAGTCCCTCGCGCAATTTCGCCATCCCCTCGGCGGTCGTCACGTACGTCGTCGTGAATCGCAGCGGGCTCAGGCCCGGGCGGCCGGGAATGTTGCCGCGCGATTCGCCGGCGCGCGAGTGGTCGGGGAACGTCGACGCGCAGCCGATCAGCGCCACGCGCGCTTTGGCCGTGTCCACGAAGTGCGGCTCGCGAGCCTCGGACAGCGTTTCGCCGACGCCGGCGCCCACCAGTCCCGCCTCAGTCGCGTACTTCGTTGTCAGCCGCATCGCGTCAGGCGCGTAGTCACCCGTGTGGTTGTTCGCGCGGTTCACGAGATCGAACCCCGCCCAGGCCAGCTCCTTGGCGAGTGAGGGGTCGGCGCGCATGTACGTGCCGCCGCTTTCGTTCATCGCGTACGTCTCGTAGTCGTGAAAGAGCATCTCGAGGTTCGTGAACGCGACGTCGGCGTTGCGGATCAGATCGATCATCTGCAGGAACGCCGGCTCCGTGAATGGCGAGAGCTTGCGCGTGATGATCGAATCGCCGGTCAGCGCCATGGTGTACGTGCCGGCGTCGCCCTGGGGCGCGGCCGGTCTCGCTGGCGTCTGACCGGTCGGCACAGCCGTCAGCGACAACAGGATGACTGATGCGACGATGGACTTCAGCTTCATGGGACCGCTATCCTCTCGATCTGCCGCAAATGCAGGATGTCGTGGCCGGCGTAGAGCCGGATCATGTGCTCGAGGCTCTCGTCGCCGCGCTCGGCATGGACGCCGACCCGCTTCAGATCTGCGGGCGATGCGCGCTCGAGCAGCCGGAGATTGGCGCGGCGCAGGATCTGAAACTCGTCGATCGCCTCGCGCGGGTCGGATTGGTCATACCCGAGGCGTTGGGACCACAGGTCCTGGTCGTAGCCGCTCAACGGTGGCCGATCCTGGGCAAGGACCACGCGCACGCGGTACGCCCACACGAGCTCGGAATCGGCGAGATGTTGCAGCACGTCGCGAATCGCCCACTTGCCTGGCGCCTCGGGCGTTCGGATTTGGTCCGGCGTCAGCCTGTTGACCGTGCGCTCGAGCGCGGCCGGCGTCGCGCGCAGCACGTCGAGCGGATCGCGGTTGCCGAGCAGATCGAGTACCGCCGCGACGTACGCGCGCGCGTTCTCGATCGACCGCCCCGCGGGATTGCTGAAGACTGACATCGATATCCGTCACGCCGCGGGCCAGAGCCAGCCGAACACACCGGCGGTCAACATCCCGTAGATCAGCCCGTCGACCGTCGACTTGAACGTCGTCGTCCACGCGCGCCGATACCAGATGGTGTTCTGCCACAACGCGAGCGCGTATCCCATGAACGCCGTGCAGCCGGCGAACCGGAAGACTTCGAGATACGAGCTGCCGGGAGGCAGCGCGCGCCCGGTGATGTATGCGACGAACACGCCGACGATCGCGCAGTACAGAAACCAGAGTGCGAGCCTGGCCGGGAAATTCGGCGGCCCGTTTGGCAGCACGGTCATCAGGATGACCGGACCCTTGGTCAGTTTTTCGATGAACTCGGGCGAGCGCGCGCCCTGTGGCCCCGCTGGTGCAGGAAGCATGTAATCGCCCGGCGCGATTCCGAATCGGCGCAGCGCATCCTGCGCGGACGATTCTTCCGGGACCTTGCGATAGTCGCCGCGGTGATACGGCAACACCATGTGGAGGATGGAACTCGCCACGAACACGAACACGGCCGAGACGAGAATCGGCAGCCACAACGCGGCGAGTGAAACCACTCCGTCCTCCTCCAGGTTGCCTGTTGGAGTGCAGAGTGTATCCCGACTCCGCCCGCCTTCGCGCCTTCGGCGCTTCGGCGTGGCAAGCCTTATTCGTGCGTGATTTCGGGTTTCCCGGACCCGACAGAGAACATGATGCCGATGCCGACGGCGATCACGGCGCCGATCGCGATCCACGCGGGCGCGACGTGCGCGAGAATCCCCGCTTTCCAGAGCGCGAGCGTGATGCCAAGGACGAAGACGATCCAGCCGACAAAGTACAGATTGATGAATCGCATGTCTCCTCCACGAGCAGGCCGCACAACGAGCGCGGCCTGAACCCAGCTGGGGACTGGGGTCCACAATCTGGGCAGCCGCAAGCGCATCTGTGGGAGCCGCGGGCGATCCCACAGTCCGCTGTAGCAGGACCCGACGATCACACTGCAACGGCCGTACCGCTCCCGGCGTCATTCCGTTACTGATACAGTCGCTGCGTATGCCGATCGACCTGCTCGTGTTCGGGCCGCATCCGGACGACGTCGAGATCGGGCTTGGCGGGACGATCGCTCGTCACACCGCCGCAGGACGCACCGTGGGTCTGTGCGATCTCACGGCGGGAGAGCTCGGCAGCAACGGCACGCCGGAGGAACGCCGCCGCGAGGCCGACCAGTCCGCGCGCGTGCTGGGCGCGTTGTTCCGCGAGAATCTCGGCTGGCCCGACGGCGGCATCGACAACGCGCCGGCACTCGTGCGATCCGCCGTCGCGCTCGTCCGGCGGCATCAGCCGCGCGCAGTGGCCGTGCCGTACTGGCGCGATCGTCATCCCGATCACGTCGCCGCCAGCCGCGTGCTCACGCAGGCAGTTTTCAAGAGCGGGCTGCGACGGTTCGACGGCGGCACGGCGCCCTGGCGGCCCGACTGGGTCTGCTACTACTTCATCAATGACGCCGCGCCGCCATCATTCGTTGTTGACGTCTCGGCGCATTACGAGAAGAAGCGCGAGGCACTCGCCTGCTTTCGCAGCCAGTTCGCGCCGCAGGGCGACACCGCCGTCGACACGCGCCTGACCGCGACGGCGTTCCGGCAGTTGATCGAGAGCCGTGACTCCCAATTCGGCGCGCTGGCCGGCGTGGCGTTCGCCGAAGGCGTTGTCGTCCGCGATCCCGTCGTCCGATCGACACTTTTGAGGACCGAGTGAAGGTCGGCATCGTCTGCTACGCGTCGGTCGGCGGCAGCGGCGTGGTCGCGACCGAGCTCGCGCACGCCCTCGCGCTGCGAAGCCATCAGGTGACGTTGATGAGCAGCGAGGTGCCGTTTCGCTGGCGCGCCGGCCTGCCGAGATTGTCCTTCCAGCGCGTAGATACGCCACCCTATCCGCTGTTCCGCGAGCCGCAGTATCTGCTCGCGCTGGCCAACACGATCGTGCACGTCGCCGCCGACCGCGAGCTCGACATCATCCACGCGCACTACGCCGTCCCGCATGCGACGGCTGCCTACCTGGCGGATCA
>Ga0114129_10000867_pt1 | contig 39344 bp, 33 predicted proteins | sample RhiMetdeltSRZDD1_FD_80071 | JGI IMG/M metagenome (GOLD analysis project Ga0114129, IMG submission 80071) | Populus rhizosphere microbial communities from Tennessee, USA - Rhizosphere MetaG P. deltoides SRZDD1 (version 2) (version 2) | ecosystem: Host-associated > Plants > Roots > Rhizosphere >...
ACCACCACGGTCACGTCGAACGACGTGAAGTTCGGCCTGGGCGCCGGCATCGGCTTCCAGGAAGAGCGCTGGAACGCGCGCATGAGCGTGCACAGCCAGGACGTGGGCAACTTCGGCAGCGCGTTCGTGATCACCGCGGGGATCGGCTACCAGTTCGCTTCCTTCTAGCCGGTCGCGTTCGCGAGGCGCCGCGCCGTCCTCCCCCGGCGGCGCGGCGCCGTTTCTTCGGCGGCGGCTTCCGCTTCTTCGCCGCCAGCTCCTCGTCCCAGACGACCGCCTCCACGTTGTGGCCGTCGGGATCGAGCACGAACGCGGCGTACCCGTACTCCTTCCGGAACCCCGGCGCGCCGTTGTCCTTCGCGCCCGCTTCCATCGCCGCCCGGTAGAACGCGTCGACCACCTTCTCGTCGTCGGCGTGGAACGCCAGATGGATCGGCGTGCCGACCGTTCCGGCAGTCACCCAGAAGTCGTGCCTGCCGCCCTGGATGAACCCGAACGCGTCGCCGTAGTCCTTGCCGACGCTGTAGCCGAGCGGGGCCAGCGCCTGCTCGTAGAACGTGCGGCTCGCGCGCGGGTCGCTGCAGCGGAGGCTGACGTGCTCGATCATGCTCCGGGATTACGCCACGCGACGCGGCCGCGCAATCGCGCCGGGCATCGGTGCCCATGGCGCCGCCGCCTCGCGTTGTGGTTTGGTCGGGCCCGTGCAGCGGCACAAACGACCTGGCGACGCGGCACTCGCCGCGGGCTTGCGGAAGGCGTTGCGTGGCGAAGTGTTGTTCGACGCATTCACGCGCGGGCGCTACTCGACGGACGCGTCCATCTACCAGATCGAGCCCATCGGCGTAGTCCTGCCCCGGGGCACTGAAGACGTCGAAGCCGCCATCGCCATCGCTCGCGAGCAAGGCGTCCCGGTCATCCCGCGGGGCGGGGGGAGCTCGCAGAACGGACAGACGTTGGGCGAGGCCGTGGTGATGGACGTCAGCCGCCACATGAACGCCGTGCTCGAGGTCGACGCCCAGGCAGGCACCGCGGTGGTGCAGCCCGGCATCGTCCTCGACGACCTCAACCGGCAGCTCAAGCCGACCGGATGGATGTTTCCCGTCGACGTCTCCACCTCCGCCAACGCGACCATCGGCGGAATGACGGGGAACAACTCGGCGGGCACGCGCTCGATCCGGTACGGCATCATGGTCCACAACGTGCTGGAGGTGGAGGCCGTGCTGGCCGACGGCACCCGCCTCGTCTTCGGCGAGCTGCCGGACGACTTCCGCGGCTCGCCGCCGCGGCTCGCGCAGATCGCCGAGGCCATGCGCGCGCTCTACCGCAACGACGCGGAGGAGATCGCGCGGCGCATCCCCAAGCTCCTGCGCAAGGTGGGCGGCTACAACATCGACCTGCTGGGCGAGCCGCGCACGAATCTCGCGAAGCTGATGGTGGGGTCGGAAGGGACGCTCGGCTTCTTCACGCGGATAAAGCTGAAGCTGCACCGCATTCCCAAGCACAGGGTGGGCGCGATCTGCCATTTCGATCGGTTCCGCGACTCGATGGAGATGACGCGCTTCATCGTCGAGCTGGGCCCTTCGGCGGTCGAGCTGGTGGACCGCACCATGATGGATCTGGCGCGCCAGCTGCCGATCTTCCGCGCCACGCTCGACAAGTACGTGAAGGGATCGCCGGAAGCGCTGCTCCTCGTCGAGTTCGCAGGGGAGGACCAGGCGCCTCTGGTCGAGTCCGTCGGGCGGCTCGAGCAGATGCTCGCCGACCACGGCCATTCCGGATCGGTGGTGCGTACGCTGGATGGGAAGTCGCAGGCGGACATGACGGCGGTCCGCAAAGCCGGGCTGAACATCATGATGTCGATGAAGGGCGACGGAAAGCCGGTCTCCTTCATCGAGGACTGCGCGGTTCCGCTCGCCGATCTCGGCGAGTTCACGGAGCGCCTCACGGCGCTCTTCCGCAAGCACGGCACCGAGGGCACCTGGTACGCGCACGCGTCCGTCGGCTGCCTGCACGTGCGCCCCATCCTCAACATGAAGGACGAGGCGGGCGCGAGGAAGATGCGCGCCATCGCCGAGGAAGCGTTCGCGATCGTCAAGGAATACAAAGGATCGCATTCCGGCGAGCACGGCGACGGGATCAGCCGTTCCGAGTTCCACCCGATGATGTTCGGCGACCGGCTGGTGCGCGCCTTCGAGGCGGTGAAGGACACGTTCGACCCAGGTGGACTGTTCAACCCGGGGAAGATCGTGCGCGCCCGGAGGATGGATGACCGCGGACTGTTCCGCTACAGGCCCGGGTACGGCCCGGTCCCGCTGCGCACCGCGCTCGACTGGTCGGACGCCGGCGGATTCCTCGGCGCCACCGAGATGTGCAACAACAACGGACACTGCCGCAAGTTCGATGCGGTGATGTGCCCCAGCTACCAGGCGACGGGCGACGAGAAGGACGTGACGCGCGGCCGCGCGAACAGCCTGCGACTCGCCTTGAGCGGCCAGCTCGGCCCGGATGCGCTGGTTTCCGATGCGATGAAGGAGACCCTCGACCTGTGCGTCGCCTGCAAGGCCTGCAGGCGCGAATGCCCGACCGGCGTCGACATGGCGCGCATGAAGATCGAGTTCCTCCACCACTGGAACGAGCGCCACGGGCTCACGCGCCGGCAGAGGCTGACGGCGTACCTGCCCCGGTATGCGCGGGTCGCCAGCCGGCTCGCGCCGCTGGTGAACCTGCGCAACTCCGTGCCGGGCCTGGCTGCGCTGAGCGAAGGGCTCACGGGGATGAGCGCGAAGCGCAAGCTCCCCGCCTGGCGCCGGGACGTGTACCGGGCCGCTCCGCCGCGGCGCGCCGGCCAGGAAGTGTTCCTCTTCGTCGATTGCTTCTCGCGCTACTTCGAGCCGGAGAACGCGCGCGCGGCGCGCGCCGTCCTCGACGCGGCCGGGTACACGGTGCTGGAAGATCGCGGTTCGCGGCCGCTCTGCTGCGGGCGCACCTTCCTCAGCGCCGGTCTGGTCGAAGAGGCGCGCGAGGAGCTCTCGCGCGTCGTGGCCGCGGCCGGCGAGCATGCCGCGCGAGGCGTCCCGGTGGTGGGCATCGAGCCCTCCTGCATCCTCACTTTCCGCGGCGAGCTGGGCGCGATCGTGAAGGGGCGTCCTGCCGAGGCGCTGGCGCGGCGCTCCGCGCTGGTGGAGGAATTCCTCGCCGCCGAGGCGCGCCGCGGAGATCTGCGCCTGCCGCTGGCAAGTGCGGCGAAGCGCGACGCGTACCTGCACGGCCATTGCCACCAGAAAGCGCTCGGGACCATGCCCGACGTCGTCGCCGCGCTCGGGATGGTGCCCGGCCTGTCCGTCCATCCCATCGAGTCGAGTTGCTGCGGGATGGCCGGCGCGTTCGGTTACGAGAAGGACCATTACGAGGTGTCGATGCGGATGGCCGAGCACAGCCTGCTGCCGGCGGTGCGCGGCGCTCCCGCCGACGCGCTGATCGTCGCGGACGGCACCAGCTGCCGTCACCAGATCCAGGACGGCTCCGGCCGCCGGGCCGTGCACGTCGTGCGCGTGCTCCAGTCGGCCTTGGCCTGAGGCGCCCATCTCTTGACTGAGCGTCTTGCAAGCGCTGCTCGCGGCGGCTGGCTGCCCGTCGCCGCGCAGGTCGTTTCCTACCGGGTCGCGTTCGACGTGGCGCGTGGCCGGGACCGGGGCGCGCCGAGCTCGGCACCGAGTTGTCGCTGCTGGTCTTGCAGGCGCCTTTCCCCGCCGGATGCCTTCATGGTAACCACTCGGCCCGTCGGGTCCATTGGCAATCGCCGCAGGGAAATCGAAACGATTTCTGCGCGCTGGCATCGCAATACCCGCGGGCGCGATCCGTAGGGGGAGGGCATGGACGAGGATCTCGGCAACGTGTATCCGCACGGCGCGGACGGAGAGGGTTCGGTGGAGATCGCAGCTGCATCGCGCCAGATCAGGCAGCCGGTGAGGCGACGGCGGGTGTGGGTCTTCGCCGTGGCGGCGCTGGTCGGCGTCGTCCTGGTCCTGGCCGGCGTCAAGGTCGCGCAGATCCGATCGATGATCAACGCCGGCAAGTCGTTCGCGCCGCCGCCGGAGAGCGTCACGGCGGTGAAGGTCGAGGCGACGCAGTGGGAAGCCGCTCGCGCGGCCGTGGGTACGCTCGTCGCCGTGCGTGGCGTCACCGTTTCTTCGGAGGTGACGGGTCTCGTCCGCCGCATCGGGTTCGATTCGGGCGCGTTCATCCGGCGCGGCGACGTCCTGGTCGAGCTGGACACCTCCACGGAAGAGGCGCAGCTCGCGGCGGCCAAGGCCGACGCCGAGCTGGCCAGGGCCACGCTCGAGCGGACGCGCTCGCTGCGCCAATCGGACTACACGTCCGCTGCCGACCTCGACACCGCCAACGCGCGTGCCAAGCAGACCACCGCGAACGTCGCGACGCTGCAGGCGACCATCGCGAAGAAGACCATCCGCGCCCCGTTCGACGGCCGGGTCGCCATCCGGCAGGTCGAGCTCGGCCAGGTGCTCGCGCCTGGCACTCCGGTGGCGTCGCTCCAGTCGATCCATCCCATCCACGCCGATTTCTGGCTCCCGCAGCAGGCGCTCTCGGAGGTGAAGCCCGGGATGCTCGCGCGGATGCGCACGGACGTGTTCCCGCAGCAGTCGTGGGAAGGCCTCGTCACCGCCGTCAATTCCGAGGTGGACGTGTCGACCCGCAACGTCCGCGTCCGCGCCACCTTCCCCAACGGCGACGGGCGGCTGCGCCCCGGCATCTTCGCGAACGTGGAGGTCGTCTCGCCGGAGAAGCGGCAGGTGCTGGTCATCCCCGCCACGGCCGTGCTCTACGCTCCCTATGGCGACTCGGTCTTCGCGCTGGAAGAGAAGCGGGACGAGTCGGGCAAGACGGCCTTGACCGCACGCCAGAAGTTCGTCCGCCTCGGCGAGCGCCGCGGCGACCTGGTGGCCGTCGCGTCCGGCCTGTCCGCGGGCGAGACGATCGTGAGCACCGGGGCATTCAAGCTCCGCAACGGCATGGCGGTGGTGGTGAGGGAGGACGTGGCGCCCAGCGCGGAGCTCGCGCCGAAGCCCGTCGACAAATAGCCGGATCGAGGCTCGAGCGATGAAATTCACCGACCTGTTCATCCGGCGGCCGATCCTCGCGATCGTCGTCAACCTCATCATCGTCATCGCCGGCGTGCAGGCGATCCGGTCGCTGAACGTGCGCCAGTACCCGCGCAGCGAGAACGCCGCCATCACCGTGACGACGGTCTACATCGGCGCGAACGCCGACCTGGTGCGAGGATTCATCACCGCGCCGCTCGAGCGCGTCATCGCCGCGGCCGACGGCATCGACTACATCGAGTCCGAGAGCAAGCAGGGCATCTCCACCATCCGCGCCCGCCTGCGGCTGAACTACGACTCGACGAAGGCGCTCTCGGAGATCGGCTCGAAGGTCGACCAGGTCCGAGGCGATCTGCCGCCCGAGGCCGAAGTCCCCATCCTCAACATCGAGTCCGCCGACAGCCAGTTCGCCTCGGCCTACCTGAGCTTCTCCTCGGAGTTCCTCAAGCAGAACGAGATCACCGACTACCTGGTGCGGATCGTCCAGCCGCGGCTCACCGCGGTCGAGGGCGTGCAGCGGGCCGACATCCTCGGGGCCCGCACGTTTGCGATGCGTATCTGGCTCAAGCCCGACCGCATGGCGGCGCTGAACATCAGCCCGGCGCAGGTGCGGCTGGCGCTCGCGGCCAACAACTACCTGGCGGCCGTCGGCCAGACCAAGGGTCAGCTCGTCCAGGTCAATCTCACGGCGAACACCGATCTGCGCTCGCCGGCGGAGTTCGAGCAGATGGTCGTGCGCCAGAGCGGCGGCTCGACCGTGCGACTGCGCGACGTCGCCGACGTCGTGCTCGGAGCGGAGGACTACGACACGGCGGTCAACTTCACCGGCCAGACGGCGGTCTTCATCGGCGTCTGGTCGCTGCCCAACGCCAACTCGCTGGACGTGATCAAGCGCATCCGCGTCGAGCTCGCCTCGCTGCAGAAGGAGCTTCCCGAGCAGATCGACGCGAAGATCGCCTACGACGCGACCGCGTACATCCGGAGCGCCATCAACGAAGTGGTGACCACGCTCCTGGAGACGCTGCTCATCGTGGTCATCGTCATCTTCCTCTTCCTCGGGTCGCTGCGCTCCTCGATCGTGCCCGTGGTGGCCATCCCCGTCTCGCTCATCGGCGGAATCTTCCTCGTCCAGACGCTCGGGTTCACCATCAACCTGCTCACCTTGCTCGCCATCGTGCTCTCGGTGGGGCTGGTCGTCGACGACGCGATCGTGGTGGTCGAGAACGTCGAGCGCCACCTGCGCGAAGGCCTGAAGCCGCTCGACGCGGCCTTGAAAGGCGCGCGCGAGCTGGTCGGTCCCATCATCTCGATGACCATCACGCTGGCGGCGGTGTACACGCCCATCGCCTTCCAGGGCGGCCTGACGGGATCCCTCTTCCGGGAGTTCGCGCTCACGCTCGCCGGCGCGGTCACCATCTCCGGCGTGGTCGCGCTGACTCTCTCGCCGGTGATGTCCGGTTATCTGATGCACCGCGGGGACGAGGAAAAGGGGCTCGCCGGAATCATCAGTCGCGGATTCGACCGCGTGAAGGCGACCTATGCGCGGTGGCTGGGTGCCACCTTCCAGGCGCGCGGCGCCATCTACGTATCCTGGGTGGTTCTAGCCATCCTCGCCTTCGCGATGTTCACCCAGTCGGCGAAGGAGCTGGCGCCGGCCGAGGACCAGGGGATCATCTTCGGGATCATCGAGGCGCCGTCGAACTCGACGCTCGACCAGATGATGCCGTCCACGCGGGCCATCCACAAGGACGTCATCACGGTGCCGGAGTCGCAGTTCACCTTCCAGATCACGTTCCCGACGGGCGGGTTCTGGGGAGTGGGGCTCAAGCCGTGGGACGAGCGCAAGCGCACGGCGTTCAAGGTGCTGCCGGAGGTGCAGGGGAAGATCTCGACCATTCCGGGCGTGCAGTCGTTCGCCATCGTGCCACCCGCGCTTCCCGGCGGCGGCAACTTCCCCGTCGAGTTCATCATCGCCTCCACCGCCGAGCCGAGCGAGATGCTCCAGTTCGCGCAGCAGCTGCAGGGCGCCGCGATGAAGAGCGGGATGTTCGCCTTCCCGCCCATCATCGATACGAAGATCGATCAGCCGCAGTCGGAGATCGTCATCGACCGCGAGAAGGTGGCCGAGCTGGGGCTGAACCTGCAGGGCGTGGGACAGGACCTCGCCGCGGCCGTGGGCGGAAACTTCGTCAACCGGTTCAGCGTGGCGGGGCGCAGCTACAAGGTGATCCCGCAGCTCCTGCGCACGGAGCGGCTCAACCCCGAGCAGCTGAAGGACATCCATGTCACCGGCCCGAACGGGCAGCTGGTCTCGCTCAGCACCATCGCCACCATCCGCGACTCGGTGACTCCGCGCGCGCTGAACCGGTTCCAGCAGCTGAACTCGATCAAGCTGAGCGGGGTGGCGATGGCGCCGCTCGACCAGGCGCTGCGCTTCATGGAGGACGAGGCCCGCAAGGTGCTGCCCAAGGGATACGCGATCGACTACACCGGCGAGTCGCGGCAGTTGCGGACGGAAGGCGACAAGTTCCTGCCTGCGTTCCTGCTCGCGGTGGTGCTCATCTTCCTGGTGCTGGCGGCGCAGTTCAACAGCTTCCGCGATCCGTTCGTCATCCTCGCCGGCTCGGTGCCGCTCGCGATGTTCGGCGCGCTCTTGATGACGTTCCTCAAGATGCCGAACCCCAACATGCCGTTCTGGACGGACGGCTGGACGACAACGCTCAACGTGTACTCGCAAGTCGGGCTGGTGACGCTGGTCGGACTCGTCTCCAAGAACGGCATCCTCATCGTCGAGTTCGCCAACAAGCTGCAGGAGCAGGGGTTGTCGAAGATCGACGCGGTGAAGAGCGCGGCGGTGACGCGGCTCCGGCCGGTGTTGATGACCAGCGTCGCGACCATCTGCGGCCACTTCCCCCTGACCCTGGTGAGCGGCCCCGGGGCGGCGGCGCGCAACAGCATCGGTCTCGTCCTCGTCGCCGGCATGGCGGTCGGTACCGTCTTCACGCTGTTCTTCGTGCCGGCCATCTACCTGCTCATCGCCCGCGATCACCGGGCGGCCGAAGCGCTCTCACCGCAGGCCGACATCGCGCTGGAGCCGTCGGCCTAGAGCTCCTCGAGACCCGTTGGTCCGACCTGCGCACGCGCTGCCGGGTCATCACTGCCGCTTCCACTGCCGGAACGCTTGCAGCAAAGCGTCGCGCACCGTCTCGGGGACGTCGTTCTCCCGCAGCCGCGCCGCCGATTGCTGGACCTGGCGGATCTGCCGCAGGTACTCGGAGCAGCCAACGCACTCGCCGAGGTGGTGCTCGAAGCGCGCCACCTCGGCGGGGTGCATCGCTCCCTCGAGGTAGTCGTTCACCAGCTCGACTACCTCTTTGCAACTCAGCCCAGGCGGCGTCGCGATCATCCCGTCCCGGAGTCTACTGCGAGCTGATGATCGGGCAGTTCACGATGAAGCCCGAGGCCGTGAACGCCGTGCCGTCGGGAGCAGTGACGAGCCCGTGGCTCGCCAGACCGAGCACGTCGCCGAAGTCCGTCTGGTGGAGGTTCATTCGCGCCGCGATCGCCGCGGGCGTCCAGGCCGCCAGGTGCACGTCCCAGAGCGGGCTGTATCGGCCCTGGCTGGGGTTCCAGCGCAGCACGTTGAGGGGCGACAGCCCATCGAGGATGGCGGAGTTGAGGCCCTGCCGCTGCGGGTTCGCGGCGCCGGTCTGCCCGTTGACGAACGCGGCGAGGCTCGTGCGCGAGGAGTCCGTCCCGTCGTTGCCGAGCGTCGGCGCCTGGTCGAGGGCGGGCGCGAAGGTCACGTTCTCCAGAGCGGCGGCGACGGGATGGGAAGAATCGGTCGACAGGTACTTGACCGCCTTCCCCCCTTGGAATCCGTCCGTCTCCTCCAGGGTCACGGTCAGCGCATTGAAATCGATCGCCCGCACCTTGGGCGCGCGTCCGGTGTCGTTCGCCACCTGTGGGGCATTCTCGATGGTGCCGTCGGGAAGCTGGATGAGCGGGCTGTACCCGTCCTCGCCTTGCGCCGAATACGTCGCCGAGTCGGGCGGAAAGCCCTGCGGTCCCGCGACGACGCTCCGCATGCCGAACGCGAAGTTCACCGAGGCGGGGAAGTCGACGGTGCCGTTGCTCGAGACCGTGGCCTTCTGCACCGCGGCGCTGCCACGCGCGTTCGCCAGCTTCTGCGATTCGTTGATCCCGCGCGCCTTGGCATCGTCGCCGCTCGAAGAATCGAGCAGGATGTACCAGACCGTCCGTCCGCGGCTCGTGCCGCGGTGGAGCGGAAGGGTGACGGTCCCGTCCGGATTCTCTCTCGCGCTCTTGACGAAGAGCGTCCGGCTGGACCCGCTGGAGAATTTCCCAGCGGACTGCACAGGCAGATCCGAGTCCTCGGCCGCGCCGCAGGCGGCGACGGCCAGCAACAGAAAAGGAACGATGCGCTTCATGTGGGCTTCTCCTGTTTGGAGGGTTGCGCCCACAAGTGCTCCACGTCGAACTTCCGTTACACGTCATCGCGCGAGCCGCAGATCGACCTCGCGTTCGACGTACTCCCACTCCGCCGAACTGCGCAGCTCGCCGACGAGGTCCTCGAACCGCTGCGCGTCGCGTTCGGCGTACTCGAACCAGGTGAGGAAATCGAACGGCTCGCCGAGATCGCGGCAGTGATAGAGCCTGCGCGCGATCGCTGGAAGGTAGCCCAGGCCGATCGACACGTGCCGCGAGCGCTCCTCGAGGATGCGCCGCCGCTCGTCCTGCGCCAGGTCCCACCACGCGTCGGACTTGCGGATGGGGATCAGCGCCGCGCGATCGCTGTCGGGCCGACCGAGAGGAGGCTGCACGGCGCGAAGCGCATCCCGCTCCGCGCGGGTCAGGTAGCGCTCGTTGCTCGTCGTTCCGCGCAACGTCCAGACGCCGGCAGGAACCGTCCCGGGAACCTCGATGCGAGCGAGGCGTGGCGCTCCCGCGAGGGGATCGCCGCGCACCGGCGAGATGCGCTCGATGCGCCATTCGCCGTGCGCGCCGGCGACGAACGCGGCCGGAATCGGGCGCACCATGGGGATCAGTCTAGCCTCGCCCGCCAGCGTTACACGCGGTGGTCCCCTCGCTGGGCCGCCCTCCTGCCGAGGCTTTCCCATGTTCAGTAGGATTCACAAGATTCCGGTTCCTCGAGCGGAGTGGGGATGGGGCCGGATATCTCGCGACTGCTCCGCGCGCTCCGAGCGCCGGAATTCAAGTATCGGGACCTGCAGGCGCCGATCCGGCGCTCGCGGACGCGCGACCGCGCCCCTCGGCCCCGCTTGCTCATCGTCGCCGTCTCTTCGCTCGATCGAGGGGTCGGCCGCACGACGCTCGCCGCCAATCTCGCGGCTGCCGCCGGGCAGCGCCGGGAGCGCGCGGCCGCCGTGGACCTGGACCCGCGCAACGAGCTTCGCCTCCACTTCCGCGCGCAGCCTGCGATCGCTCCACAGGACGCGGACGAGCTGGTCCGGTGGAGTGAACGGTCCGTCGGCTACGTTCCCTTCGGCCGCGATCCCGCGGCGGTGATCGAAGCCCTCTCCGACAGGTCCGGCGTCGTGTTCCTCGACACGCCCGCCGAAGCCTCCCCTGCCCTCGAGCAGGCGCTCGCCGAAGCGGACGAGGTGCTGGTCCCGGTGCGCGCCGAGTCGGCCGCCGCCGAGAAGGTGCGCGCCATCGAGGCGCTCCTCGCCCGCTGGCGGCGGCCCGCGTGGCGCCGCACCAGGGCCCGCTACGTCGTGAACCTGTTCGATGGACGCCGGCGCGCCGATCGCGAGTCGCTCGCGCAGGTCCGCTCGCTCGTCGGCGCGCGCCTCGTCGCGCAGCCCGTGCAGCAGGACGAGGCGCTGCGCGTCGCGCTCGCGCACGGCCGCTGCGTGCAGGACGAGGCGCCCGGATCGCAAGTGGTGGCGGACCTCGAGAAGATCGTCGACGACCTCCTGCCTCCTCGCGGCCGCGCCGCGAAGGACGTTTCGTAGGCATGGCCGCGCGTGGAGAAGAGCTGCGCGACGCCCGGCGCGCCGCCACGGTGATCGAGCACCCGGCAGCGAGGCGGCGAGGCGCGCGCGCGTCGACCCTCGGCGTGGCCGCGCTCGGCTCCGTCGCGCTGGGACTCCTCGCCATCGCGCTGTTCGTCGTCACGCCGGTCGACTTGCGCACCCAGCTGGCGCTCGCTGCCGGCACGTTGCTGCTCGCGGCCGTCGTCGGACGGCGGCGCGGCCGCGCGGCGACACTCGCCGTCGTGCTGGTCTCGATCGCGGTGACCGGGCGCTACCTGTACTGGCGCCTCACCACGACCATCGGCGGCGAGTGGTCCGTCGACGCGGTGCTCGGCGGCATCCTGCTCGGCGCGGAGATCTATTCCTGCACGATGCTGCTGCTCGCCTATTTCCAGTCGATCGCGCCGCTGCGACGCCGGCCGGTGCCGCTGCCGGCCGATCTGTCCCGGTGGCCCGGCGTCGACGTGCTCATCCCCACCTACAACGAGCCGCTCGCCGTGGTCCGCGCGACGGTTCTCGCCGCGGTCGCCATGGACTGGCCCAAGGACCGGCTCCGCGTGTACTTGCTCGACGACGGCCGCCGCGAGTCGTTCCGCGCCTTCGCGAAGGAAGCCGGCGTCGGATATCTCACCCGTCCCGACAACGCACACGCCAAGGCGGGGAACCTGAACCACGCCCTGGAGCGCACCTCGGGCGAGTTCGTCGCCATCTTCGATTGCGACCACGTCCCGGTCCGCTCGTTCCTGCAGGTCGCGATGGGGTGGCTCCTGCGCGACGAGGGGCTCGCGCTGGTCCAGACCCCGCACCACTTCTACTCGCACGATCCATACAGCCGGAACCTGTCGACCTCGCCCCGCGTCCCGGGCGAGAGCGAGTTGTTCTACGGCGTCATCCAGCCGGGCCTCGATACCTGGAACGCGTCCTTCTTCTGCGGGTCGTGCGCGGTCATCCGCCGCGCCGCCCTGCGCGACGTCGGCGGCATCGCCGTCGAGACGGTGACCGAGGACGCCCACACCGCGCTCAAGATGCACCGCCGCGGATGGCGGACCGCGTACCTCCGCGTCCCGCAGGCGGCCGGGCTGGAGACCGAGACGCTCGCGGCGCACGTCGGGCAGCGCATCCGGTGGGCGCGGGGCATGGCGCAGATCTTCCGCGTCGACAACCCGCTGCTCGGACGGGGCCTGAGCCTCGCGCAGCGGCTCTGCTACCTCGGCGCGATGCTCCACTTCTTCGCCGGCATCCCGCGCCTCGTGTTCCTCGTCGCACCGGTCGCCTACCTCGTCTTCGGACGCCACGTCTTCAACGCGCTGCCGCTCGCGGCGATCGCGTACGGCCTGCCGCACCTGATCCACTCCACGGCCTGCAACGCGCGCATCCACGGCCGCTACCGGCACTCCTTCTGGTCGGAGGTGTACGAGACGTGCCTCGCCTGGTACGTCGCCGTCCCGACCACGCTCGCGCTCTTCGCGCCCCGGACGGGCCGGTTCAACGTCACCGCCAAGGGTGCGCGCATCGACTCGCCCTTCTTCGACGCGCGCGTCGCCCGTCCCACCTTGGTTCTCGCGGCGGTGAACCTCGCCGCGCTCGGCGCCGGAGCGTGGCGGCTCTTCAGCGGGACGGGCGAGATCGATTCGCTCGCCATCAACCTGACCTGGGCGCTGCACAACCTGGCGATCCTCTCCGCCGCGATCGCCGTCGCTTGCGAGAGGCCGCAGGCGCGGGAGAGCCACCGCATCCCACTCCGCCTGCCGGCGATGCTCCGCTTCGCGGACGGCCGCACCGCGCGGGGCGAGACGATCGACGTGGGCCGCTCCGGAGCGGGACTCGCGCTCGCTGCGCCGGTGCCGCTCTCGCACCGGCAGCGCGTCTGGGTGTCGATGTTCTCGTTCGACGACGAGCGGCCTCTGCCGGCGGAAGTGATCGAGCACGACGGCGCCGCCGTGCGCGTCCAGTTCGTCGCGCTCGGCGTCGAAGAGGAAGCCCACCTGGTGCGCGTCCTGTTCTCGCGCGCCGACGCCTGGATCGGATGGACGCGCGGGCACATTCGCGACCGGCCGCTGGCGACCCTCGCCGACATCGCGCTCCGCGGTGCCGTCGGAATCGGACGGGCGATCGCCCTCTCCTGGCGGCGGCCGCGGCCTTTGCTGGAGCCCGGGCTCACGCGCCCCGTGCGGAGGGCGTCGTGACGGCAGCGAGGCTTGCGCGTGTCGCGCTGGCGACGATGGTGCTCTCGGGCGCGGGCACCCTCGCCGACACCGGCGAACGCGCAGTCGAGCTCGGTCCGACGCGCGCGCAGCGCGACTCGAGCGTACCCGTGCTGGAGTATCCGTTCACGGCGCGCGCCGACGAAGAGCTGACCGGGGCGCGCGTGCGGCTCTCGTTCGCCCCGCCGGGGTCGGGCGCGCCTCGCATCGCAGGGCTCGAGGTCCAGGTGAACGACGAGCGCGTGGCCCTCCTCGGGCCCGAGCAGATGGCGCCCGGGGCGACCCTCGAGCTTCCCGTCGACCGCGACCTTCTCGCCGATCGCAATCTTCTCTCCCTGCGCTTGCGCGACAGGGAAGGGCGCTGCGCCACGCAACTCGGAGCATGGCGGGCGCTGCGCTCCATCGGCGTGGTCCTGCAGGCGAGCCCCGTCGCGCTGCCGACGGAGCTGGCGCTGTTGCCGCTGCCGTTCATCGACCGCGGCTTCGATGCCAAGGCGACCGTGCCCGTCGTGCTTGCGCGCGCGCCCGATCCCGAGGAGGTCCGCCTCGCCGCGCTGGTCGCGAGCTGGTTTGCCGTCGATGCGCCGATCCCGCTGACGTTCGAGGCTCGCGTGGGTTCCCTGCCGGATTCGCGCGCCATCGTCCTCGTCGCCGGCGCGAAGGACGCCGCTGCTCTCGGCGTCGCTCTTCCCGACGGCCCCGTCGTGCGGATGCAAGACCACCCGCGTCACCCCGACTCCAACGTCAAGCTGCTCGTCGTCGGCGGCCGGACGCCCGCGGAGCTGCGCGGCGCCGTCGAAAGCCTCGCCGCGCGCACCGTGCCCCTGGCGGGTCCGGAAGTGAGGCTCGCTCCGGTCGCGCCGCAGCGGCCCGCCGAGCCGTGGTCCGCGCCGCGCTGGGTCCCTTCGGATCGGCCGGTCCCGTTCTCGCAGTACCCGTCGGGCGGCGTGCTGGCGCACGAAGGGAACACGCCGGCCACGCTGTCGGTGCGGTTCCGCGTGGCCCCCGACCTGTGGATCTGGCCTCGGGACTTCGTGGTGCTCGACCTGGGATGGACCGAGCGGATCCCCGCGGGCGCCGTCGCGCCGCGGCTCGACGCCGAGATGAACGGCTACTTCCTCGCCACGCTGCCGGCGCCGCGGCGCTCCGGCGAGTCGTCGGGCCGGGCGCGGCTGCGCATCCCGCGGGAGCACATGCGCGGATTCAACGAGCTGCTCGTGCACGTCCACTATCCCGAGCCGGACCCCTGCAGGGCGGCCAGCGCGGACGGGCCCGCACAACCGGAGCAGCCCCGCGTCGCCTTGTCGGGCGACTCCGTCCTGCACGTCGAGGGGCTCAGCCATTTCGCCGCGCTGCCCGACGTGTCGCTCTTCGCCTTCGACGGCTACCCCTTCACGCGGCGGCCCGATCTCGCCGACACCGCCGTCGTCCTCCCCGACCGGCCCGTCCCCGCCGAGCTGTCCATGGTGCTCTCCCTCTTCGGGCAGTTCGCGCAGGTGACCGGCGCGGTGGGCACGCGCGCCGCGTTCGTGACCGGAGCACGCGCGGCCGAGGCCGACCTGCGCGACAAGGACGTGCTCCTCGTCGGCGCCGCCGAAGACAACGCGCTGCTCGCCCGCTGGGCTCCTCTTTTGCCGCTGACGTTCGGAGCGAACGGCGCGCAGGTCCAGCGGCGGAACGACCCGGGGACGGTGCTCGACCTGCTCGGCGGCGTCGGTCCGCTGCTCGATCTGCATCGGGCGCGAGAGGTGCTGGATCGGCGCCGCGATTTCGCCGCCATCGCCGCGATCGAATCTCCCGTCTCGCAAGGCCGTAGCGCGATCGCGATCACCGCGCCGACGCCGGCCCTCCTGCCGGAGATCGAGGAGTTCCGCGGGTACGCGGAGAGCCGCTCGGGCGGCGGCGATCTGCTCCTTGCCGCGGGCGGCCAGCGCTGGATGTTCCGCATCGGCGCGCCGTACGGCTGGGGCCGGGTCGATGCTTGGACCCGGCTGCGCTGGTTCTTCGCCACGCATTGGATGGCGCTCTTGCCACTGCTCTGCGCGGGTGTGCTGATCCTTGCGGCGCGCTCGCGTCGATACCTCGCGCGCCGCATGCACGCCCGCCTCGCGGAGGCGTCGTGATCCCGGCGGCTCTCGCGGCGGGTCTGCTCGCTTCGGCTGCGGCGGACGGGCAGCGCTGCGGCGGAGGCCCGTGGCTGCACTTCCTCCGCTACGTCGAGGCGTTCGTCTCTCCGGACGGCCGCGTCATCGATCGGTCCGCGGGCGACCGGAGCACCTCCGAAGGGCAGGCGTACGCGATGTTCTTCGCCCTGGTCGCGAACGACCGCCCCCTCTTCGCGCGCCTGTTGCAATGGACCGAGGCGAATCTCGCCGACGGGGACCTGGAGCACCGCCTCCCCGCCTGGCACTGGGGAAGACGGCGCGACGGCAGCTGGGGCGTCATCGACCGGAACTCCGCCAGCGATGCGGATTTGTGGATCGCGTACGCGCTCGTCGAGGCGGCCCGCCTCTGGTCCGTCCCCTCGTACGACGAGCTTGCGCGCCGGATCCTGCGCAACGTCGTCGCTCGCGAGGTCGCCGACATCCCGGGGCTCGGACCCATGCTCCTCCCCGGCGCGTCGGGCTTCGCGCTCGAAGGCGGGCGCGCGTTCCGGTTGAATCCGAGCTACCAGCCGCCGCAACTGCTCCGGCGGTTCGGCGCCGCAGAGGTGCCGGGTCCCTGGAGCGGGATCCTGGCGAGCACCGCCACCATGCTTCGAGCGACCGCCACGGCGGGCGCGGTGGCGGACTGGGTGGTGTACCGCGCCCGCCACGGGTTCCTGCCCGATCCGGTGCACGGCCGGATCGGCAGCTACGACGCCATCCGTACCTACCTGTGGGTCGGCATGCTCTCCGAGGAAGACCCTGATCGCCGCGACCTCGCCGCCGGACTGGGCGCTCTGCTGGAGCAGCTCGCCCGGACGGGGCGGGTGCCGGAGCGGATCGACGCGCGCAGCTTGCGCGTGCAGGGAGAAGCTCCGGCGGGGTTTGCTGCTGCGCTGCTGCCGCTCGCTCGGGCGCGAGGCGACGATGCCGCTGCGCGGGCGCTGGAAGAGCGCGTCGCGAGAGCGGTGCACGACGGCCTCGTCGGGAAGCCGCCTGCCTACTACGACCAGAACCTCGCGCTCTTCGGCCGCGGATTCGCGGAAGGCCGATTCCGCTTCCGCGCCGACGGATCGCTCGCGCCTTCGTGGGAGACGCAATGCCTGGGTCGCGCCCGCTGATCGCCGGCTGGATTGCCGTGACGATGTCGCTGCACGCGGCGCGCGCGGCGCCTTCCGAGGATCCTGGCCTCGTCACCCGCCTCGCCCGCAACGCCTGGTACTGGCAGGCGCGGGCGCGATCCGACAAGGCGGAGGAGGCGTGGAAGCAGGTGCTCGAGGCGGCGCCGGACAACCCCGAGGCGCTGGCCGCGCTGGGCGGCTTCCACGCGCGCGCCGGAAGGATGCAGGCGGCGCGCGACGCGCTCGCGCGCTTGGAGAAGACCAGCCCCGGCCACCCGGACGTCCCCGTCTTGCGGCGGGAGATCGAGGTCGGCGCCCGCTACGGCGCGCTGCTCTTGCAAGCGCGCAAGTTGGTCCACGAAGACCGCGCGGCGGAAGGCGCCGCGAAGTATCGCGAGCTGTTCGGCGCGGCGGGTCCGCCCGGCGATCTCGCGCTCGAGTACTACCAGACCGTCGGCGGTGCCCCGGGCGGGTGGGAAGAGGCGCGCGAGGGGCTCAGGCGCGTCGTGCGCAGGGCGCCGGCCGAGCCGCGCTTCCGCCTCGCGCTGGGAAAGCTCCTGACGTACCGGGAGGAGACGCGCCGCGAAGGCATCGAGCTGCTCGGCGCGCTGGCGCGCGATCCGACCGTCGGGAAGGAAGCGTCCGCGAGCTGGCGGCAGGCGCTGCTCTGGCTTCCGGCCACCGAGGCGGACGTGCCGCTTTTCCGCGCCTACGCCAAGGTGCATCCGGGCGACGCGGAGATCGCGCGCCGCATCGATCGCAGCCGCAAGTCCGGGTCGCTGCGCGACGCGTTCGCCGCGCTCGACCGCGGCGACCTGCGCACCGCCGAGCAGCTCTTCCGCGCGATGGGAGACGATCCCGAGGCGCGGCGAGGCCTGGCGCTGATCGCCGAGCGTCGCTCGCTGCAGACGCGCAAGGCCGGCTTCGCGGCGCTGGAGCGCGGCGACCTGAAGGCGGCCGAGGAGCTCTTCCAGGCGGCTGGAGACGACGCCGATGCGCGCCTCGGGCTGGCGCTGGTTGCCCAGCGCCGTGGAGTGGCCGCGCTCCAGGAAGGCAGATTCGCCGAGGCGCGCGACTACCTGGAGCGGTCGCGCCGCCTGCAGCCGCAGCGGCGCGATCTGTGGGACGAGCCGCTCAGGAGCGCCACGTTCTGGCAGCTGCTCGAGGAGGCGCGAGCGGCCCGCGACGAGGGGCGCGACGACGAGGCGGAGGCGAAGCTGCTCGACTCGGTTGCGCACCCGCCGGCGCGCGACCGCTGGCACGCCGATCTCGCCCTGGCGGACCTCTACTTTGCCCGCAAGCAGAGGCAGAAGGCCGAGGTGCGCTATCGCGACGTGCTCGCCGCGGTCCCGGACCAGCCCGACGCGCTGCGGGCCCTGGCGGCGATCCTGGTGCAGGACGGCCGCTACGAGGAAGCCATGCCGGTGAACGACCGGCTGTTGCAGGTCGATGCGCGCAAGGCGTTCCGGCCGCAGTGGCTGCGCGCCGAGGTTCTTCGCGGCGGCGCGGCCCGCAGCAGGGCTTCGGGCGATCGCGCTCGCGCTCGCGCGCAGCTGGCCGATGCGCAGAAGGCGGATCCGAGCGACGTCTGGGTCCTCCACGACCTCGCGAACCTCCTCCTCGAGACGGGCTCGGTCGCGGACGCGCAGCCGGTGGTCGCGGAGCTGTTGCGCGCCGCACCGTCGCTTCCCGAGGCGCGCGTGGTCGAGGCCCGCCTCCTCGCCGCCCGCGGCGACGCCGCCGGGGCGCTCGCCATCCTCGGTACGCTGCCCGCGCCGCTCGATCCAGGCGTCGTCGCGCTGCGCCGCCGTCTCGAGGTGCAAGTGGAGATCCCGCGCCTGCTCGACGCCGCCGCGCGCGGCGAACGCGCGCAAGTGGTGCAGCGCCTCTCCGCGCTGGAGCGGACCGTCGCGCAAGAGCCGGAGCTGGCTGCCCGCGTCGCGGTCGCCTGGTCGAAGCTGGGGGAGAACCAGCGAGCGCTTTCGTTGATGCGCTCCGCCATGGCGAAGTCGCCCGGCGCGACGCGCGGCGCGCGGCTCGAGCTCGCTTCCGCGCTGCTGGAGGCGGGAGACGACGAGGCCGTGTCGCGGATGATCGCCGGGCTCGAGCAGGATCCCTCACTCACGCCGCCCGAGCGCCGTTCGCTGGCGGAGATCCGCGTCGCTCACGCCGTGCGCATCGCCGACAGGAGCCGCGAGTCCGGGGACCCCGCGGCCGCGGCCCTCGCCCTCGACGCCGTGGAGAAGGACTACCCCCGCGACCCGCGCATCCTCGCCGCCCGGGCGCGCCTCTTGGAATCGCGCGATCCAGCGCGAGCGCGGGCGCTGTTCCGCGCCGTCGTCGCTTCCTCCCCGGACGACGTCGAGGCGCTCCGGGGGGCCATCGACACTTCGCTCGCGCTCGGCGATCTGGAAGCGGCTCGCGTCCTCGCCGCCGACATCGAGAGGCGCCATCCGGCGGATCCGCGCGCCCACGTAGTCGCCGCCCGCGTCGCCATGCAGCGCGGCGACGACGGGGCGGCGATGCAGTCCCTGCGGACGGCGCGGATGCTCCTCGCCCCGCGGCCGCTCGTTCGCGGCGGCGCGGTCGCCGCGGCGGGCACCTCTACCGCGGAGCTTCCGCCCGGCGCGCCCGCGCTGGCGTCGAGCGGCGACGCGGGGCAGGACGCGATGCGCGCCGGGGTGGATCGCGACATCCAGCGCATCCAGGAACGTCATCGTTCCGCCTTCAGCGCTGGAGGCGAGGCGCGGCGGCGCGAGGGAGAGCCGGGGCTGAGCGCGCTGACCGAGCTGCGGCAGTCGCTTCGATTCGAGCTGCCCATCGCGTACCGCGGCCGCGCTGCGCTGCGCGTCAGCGAGGTCGAGCTCGATGCCGGCGTACCGGGCCGGGACGCGGCGCCGCGATTCGGGACCGGCGGCACCACCCGAACGAGCCAGCTGGCAACGGGCACGGAGCTGTTCCTTTCCTACCAGGAACGCCATTTCTCGGCGTTCGTCGCGTCGACGCCGATCGGGTTCCGCCTGCTCGCAGGCCTGGGCGGAGTCCGCGTGCAGGACAGTTTCGGTCCGGTCTCCGTCGCCGCCGAGCTGTCGCGCCGGATCCTCAAGGAGAGCCTGCTCTCGTACGCGGGCACGTCCGATCCCGCGACCCGGCGCACCTGGGGAGGCGTGCTGATGGACGGCGGCCGCCTGGACGTCGCGCTGGCGTTCGCGCCCGCGACCTTCTACGCGTACGGCGAGCTGCACCGGCTCATCGGGTACCAGGTCCAGGACAATCGGCGCATGGCCGCCGGTGGCGGGATCGATCTCGACGTGTACCGCGGTCCCTTCGGCAACGTCGTCACCGGCCCTGCCATTGCGCTGATGGGATACGACCGGAACCTGCGCTTCTTCACCTTCGGACAGGGCGGCTACTTCAGCCCGCAGCGATTCGTCCACGGTGGGCTCGCGCTCAAGTGGTGGGGTGGCGACCGCTTCCACTGGGAGGTCGTGGCGGAGCCGGGATACGACTCGTTCGAGGAGGGCAGCTCCCCGGCATTCCCCCTCTCGACCGACCAGCGCGGGGTCGATCCGTATCCCGCGCGCACGTCGGGCGGGTTGTCCTTCAACGGCCGCGCCGTGATCGGCTGGCGCATCAGCTCTGCCTTCGAGGCGGGCCTGAACGTCACCGCGCAGCGCGCGCCGGAGTTCCAGGAGCTGAGCGGCGGCCTCGTCCTGCGCTTCGGCGGGTCCGCGCGCTGAGCGTCGTTCAGCGCAGGATCCCCGGCCACCAGGTCATCGTGCACCCGCCGCCGCTGCTGCTGCCGATCACGGTGCCGTCGAGCCCGAGGGCGAGGCCCTCGGCCTGGAACTTGCCGGACCCGCAGCTCTCGCCGGAAGCGCTGAACAACTGCAGCTCGTCGCGAGGGCCGGACGCGCCGAATTTCGGAACGAGCGCGTAACCGCGTCCCTGGCGGATGACGATCACGTCGTGGTTCGGGTGCGACGCGAGCCACGGCGGCGTGCCGCGCCAACCCGACTCGCCGCTGCCGATCACCGCCACCCAGGAATTCGCAGCCTGCATCGCGGCGCCGCCGCCGATCAGCGGCCGCAGGAAGGCCGAGTCGCCGCTCCCCGGCAGCTGGAACCATCCGGTTGTCGGCCGCATCGAGCCGTCCAGCCACCGCCCCGCGAAGCGCGAACCGAGACCCACCGAGGATCCCGGCCACGCGACGACGAGCGCGCGGCCTTGCGCGTCGATGAGGCCTGCTGCATCGAGGAGGCCATTCGCGACGGCCTGGCTCGCGACGAGGTTGCCGTCCGCGTCGAATCGGCTCGCGGTCAGAGCTCCGCCGCTGCAAGCGCCCAGGACCAGGTTGCCGCCGCCCACGGCGAAGTGCGCCTGCCCGCGGCAGCCGTTGCCGCCGAGCATGGTGCGCTTCTGCTCCGCGCACGACGGCGACCAGCGGACGAAGAACGTCGACGACGATTCGTGCACCGTGCCGGAGAATCCCGCGGGCTGGCCGAAGAAACCGAAGTCCGCGCTGCAGGATCCGGACTGCTTCCCCCCCGCCGACCAGAGCTGCCACCGCGGAGTCGCGTTGCCGGCGTGCGACTCACCGGCCACGTTGCCCTGCTGGTCCGAGGTGAAGTTGAAGCACACCTGGCCTCCCGCGTGCGCGAGAGTCACGGAATGGCCGGTGGGGTTCTGGGTGGGCACGATCCCCTCGCAGGATCTGGCGCTGCCTGCGCCGCCGCCGGGTGTCCCGGCGTCTGCGACGCCCGCATCGGGAACGCCAGCATCCGGCGTACCGGCGTCGGGAACACCGGCATCCGCCGGGGCGCCGCCGCCCGCGGATCCTCCGTCGCCGCCGGTCCAGACGGGCCCGGCGTCGGGCGCTACCGTGACGCCGTCGGTGCTGGTGTCGACGGGACCACAGGCGAGCAGCGCGAGCGCGGCGACGGCGGTGCACAGCGCGGCGGTGGTTCGCATCCGGCTCCCCCTTTGCAGTCGAGGCGGCAGGAACGGTGCCCACTCGGTACTGAAAAGGCGAGCAGCGGAAATGCCCCCCCTTGACCGACGGGGAGGCTGTCTTGCGTTTGTGGGGACAGCCTCCTACCGGCCAGGCCAGTCGTTCATCGGGAGGAGCACGGCTTCGCGCAAGGCCGACCGGCGCTGCGGCGCGACCTCCTGATAGGCGGGGTCGGCGAGCATCTCGAGGTACGTCCTGCGGCTCGGGTAGCGCACGAGGACGATGGCGTCCCAGGGGCCGTCGGGGGCGAGGAGCGGATCGGTGCATTCGCCGGCGTACAGGACTTGCGCGCCGAGGCCGCGAAGGATCGGCTGCACCGCCACGGAGTATCGCAGGTAGCGGTCGCGGCCGCCGTCCGCGAACCGCAGCAACTGGACGAGCACGAAGGGCCGGCCGTCGTCGCCTTCCGCGAGCCGCCGCAGCTCCGTCTCGTCCGGTTCGATGGCCATGCCGGCATCCTACCGCCGTGGCGTCGCCGCTCGCGAGAGGCGGGCGGCTCAGTGGACGGCGTGGTGCTCCAGCACGGCGCGCACGACGCGCAGCAGATGCTGCGGCTCGCACGGTTTCGGGCAGACCACGTCGGCGGCGATGTCGTCGGCCGCGTTCAGCAGGTCGAGCTGGCCGGACACCACTACGACAGGCAGGGTCCTGAGACCTTCCTGCTCGCGGATCGCGCGCAGCACCTGGACGCCGCTCATCCGCGGGAGCCCCAGGTCGAGGAGCATGACGTCCGGCCGTTCCCCGGCGAGCTGCTGCAGGGCCTGGACGCCGTCTCCGGCCTCGACGACGCGAAAACCCTCTGCGCCGAAGAACGCGGCGTAGAGACCACGCGTGTCGACGTTGTCCTCGACCAGCAGCACGACGGGCATCCGGACGATCTGGAGCAGCCGGGCGTTCTTGGCAATGTGGATGTCGCGGAGACGGCAGGGGGGGTGCTCCGACCTGCGCGCACCTGGCGGCACACGAGCGAGCCGCACACGTTGACTGGCGTATGGTACTGTGGTACCAAGGTACCAAATGGACGGCTCCCTCGACGACGACGATTTCCTCGAGGCGTTCGAGACGGTCGGGATTCGCGCAGGCGGATTCGGGCACGAAGAGCACGTCCGCGCGGCATTCCTCCATCTCACGCGGGAGCGGGATTTCGGCCTCGCCGCGGTCCGCTTCCGCGCGGCGTTGCGCCGCTTCGCCTCCGCCCACGGCGCGGCGGGCAAGTACCACGAGACGCTGACCTGGGCGTATCTGGCGCTGATCAACGAGCGTGCGCAGGGAACGCGCTTCGCGAGCTCGATGGAATTCGTCGAGCGCCATCCCGAGCTGCTCGACCAGAAGACGGGCATCCTCTCGCGCTACTACGACGTCGGCGCAGTGGCGCGGTCGCCGCGCGCGCGAGAGCTTTTCCTGCTTCCGCACCCGCGCGGAGACGGAAGCGGAGCATAGGGGTGGCACCCGATCGCAGCGACGAGCAACGGCGCACGGTCGTCCGCGTGCAGACCGGCGTACGGATGGAGAAGCGCATCTTGCTCGTCTTGAAGGCGCTGGCGGGCACGTTGGACCTCTCTCTCGGCGATCTGCTCGAGGGCATCGTGCTCCACGCCTTCGCCGGCAAGGCGCCATTCTCCGCAGAGACGCGCGGCAAGATCGACGCACTGAAGCGCGTCTACGGACTGGAGCTCACCGCCGAGGACAGCCACCTCCTTCGCGAAGACGCGCCGCTCCCTCGCCGCCGCCGCCGCTGAAAGATCACCGGTGAGGTTCGGACCGGGTCAGGCCGGAGACGAAGGCGGAGGCCGGGGCGAGGCGCAGATCCTGCAGCGTGCCTTGCTGCACGATGCGGCCGTGCTCGAGGACGGCGATGCGGTCGGCGAGCGCTGCGTCGGCCGGATCGTGGGAGACGACGAGCGCCGGCAGGCGCCAGTCGCGGAGCCACCCCCCCAGCGCGGCGCGGAGCTCCTGTCGGGCGAGCGGGTCGAGCGAGGCGAACGGCTCGTCGAGCAGGATGGCGCGCGGCTTGCGGGCGAGAGCGCGCGCGAGCGCGACCCGCTGGCGCTCGCCCCCGGAAAGCTCCGCCGGGAACCTGCGCAGCAAGTGCGACGCGCCCAGCCGTTCGAGCCAGGAGCCGGCGCGCGCAACGCGCTCGCGTCGATCCAGTGCCGACAACCCGAAGGTCGCGTTCCGCAGCACGTCCAGGTGCGGGAACAGCGCGTAGTCCTGCGGCACGTACGCGAGCGCACGGGCCTCGGCGGGGACGTCGATTCCCGCGCTGGCGTCGAAGAGGACGTCGCCGTCCAGCGAGACGCGGCCGCGGTCCGGCCGCGAGACGCCGAGCAGCAGGCGGAGCAGGGTGGACTTCCCCGCGCCGTTCGGACCGGCCAGGAGCATCGTCTCGCGACCGAGGGTCAATTGCACGTCGAGGTCGAGCGGTCCCAGTCTGCGGCCGACGCGCACCTCAAGCACGGCGAGCCTCCGGAACCGGGATGGCGCCTGCGGGTGCCACGCGACGCAGCACCAGGAGCACCGCGAATGCGACGGTGACCATGATGAGCGAGAGCGCCTGCGCGGCGCGCAGGTCCGACTCCATCGCGGCGTACACCGCGAGGGGCAGGGTCTGCGTGCGTCCCGTCAGGTTCCCTGCGAACAGGAGCGTCGCGCCGAATTCCCCCAGCGACCGCGCCCAGCTCATGGCCGCCCCGGCCAGAAGCCCCGGCGAGGCGAGCGGCAGTCCGACGCGGACGAAGGCGCGGAACGGCGAGGCGCCGAGGGTGCGCGCCACCACCAGAAGGTTCTCGTCGACGCGTCGGAACGAGGCGATCGCAGCCTGCACGAAGAAGGGCGCGGACACGAACGCTTCGGCCAGGATGACGGCAGGGGTCGTGAAGGCGAGCGCGATGCCGCGTTCGGCGAGGATGCCGCCGAGCAAGCCGCGCCGGCCGAAGGCGAGGAGGAGCCCCACGCCCGCGACCGCGGGCGGAATCACCGCCGGAAGCTGGCTCACCGCCTCGAGCCAGCGCGCCGGCCGCCCTGGGTTGCGCGCGATCCACCAGGCGAGCAGCGATCCGAGGACGACCACCAGGGACAGGCTCGTTCCGGTGGTGAAGAGCGACAACCGCAGCGCGGGCAGCAGCAGCGGATGGCGGAGGCCTCCTTCGAAATCCGTCCAGCGCAGCGTCAGCAGCAGCGCCGCGACAGGGAGGAGGAGGAAGGTTCCGAGGAGCGTCGACGCGGCGAGCTGCGCCGCGTTCCACGCCCTCGTCCCGGCGATGCTCACCCGCGCGTCCCGGCCTGGAACCCGTGTCGCGTCAGGGTCTCCTGCCCGGCGGCCGAGAGCAGCAACTCGACGAACTCGCGCGCCAGTTGTGGCTGTCGCGCCTTGGTGGCCGTCGCCACAGGGTACTCCGCGACGACGTTCAGCTCCGGCGGGATCGCGATGACGTCTACGGCGCTCGCGAAGACGGCCGCGTCGGTGCGGTACACGATGGCCGCGTCCGCCTCGCCCAGCCCGACCTTGGCCATGGCCTGGCGGACGTTCGCCTCGCGCGAGACGACCCTCGCCTCCACGGCGGCGCGGAACCCGGCGCCGTACCGCGCCTCGGCCGCGTCGAGGATCCGCAGCGAGTAGGCGCCGATCGGCACTTCCGGGGCGCCGACCACGATCCGCTTCGCCTTGGGCAGGTCGCCGAGGCCCTTCAAGCCGGCGGGGTTCTGCTTCGGGACCACGATCACCGGCTCGTTGCGGGTAAACGTCCGCGGCGCGGAGACCAGCCGCTCCGCCAGCAGCGCCTGCATGTGGCGCACGTCCGCGAGCGCCAGCACGTCCGCGGGCGCGCCGTTCTCGACCTGGGTCCGCAGCTCCTGCGAACCCGCCAGCGAGAGGACCACCTTCGCGCCCGGGTGGGCGCGCTCGAACGAAGCGGCCAGATCGGTGAATGCCTCGCGGAGCGAGGAGGCGGCGAACACGAACAGTTCGCGCGGCTGCGCCGCGCGGACCCGCATTCCCGAAACGACTGCAAGCGCAAGGGCCGCGCTGATCAGCGACGGACGAGCCCGCATGCCCGATTCTGTCGGGTACAAACGACACGATGTCAAGTGCACACGACGTCAAGGTGCCAGCTCGCACACGAGATGGCCCGACCTGCGCGTGTCGTAGCCGCCCAGGCTGCCGAGCTCGCGGCGGAATGCGCGTCCTCCGAGCGTTTCGACGATCCTTCCCGCGCGTGGGTCCGTGCTCCACTCCTTGGGGAAGACCAGGTCGAACCGTTCCTCGGACAAGGGCACGAAGTCGAGGCCGTGCGCGACGGCTGCGCTGCGCGCGACCACTCCTGCGTCGGCCGCGCCCATCGCCACCGCCTGCGCGACCTGCAGGTGTCCGCCGAGGAGCCGATCGTAGCCGGCCACCGCCGAGGGCGGGACCCGCGCCTTGCGCAGGAGCCGATCGAGGAGCCTGCGCGCGCCCGCTCCTTGCTCGCGGTTGACGAATCGCACCTCCTTGCGGGCGATGTCTTCGGCCTTGCGGATGCGCTTCGGGTTGCCCTTGGCGACCGCGAACCCTTCCTCGAGGTGGGCGAAGGTGATCACCACCATCGGCCTGCCGCGGAAGGCACGGCGGACGAACGGCACGTTGTACTCGCCCGCTTCTTCGTCGAACAGGTGTGCTCCGGCCACGTGCGCGTGGCCGCGCGCCAGGGTCGTCAGCGCAGCGTCGCTGGACGCGCCGATCCAGCAGAGCCGCTGCCCGGGCCAGCGGTCCTCGACGCGGCCGGCCAGCACCGACAGACCGGGGTCGCAGCCGGTCACCAGGACGTTCGCTTGGAGCGCTTCGAGCGGCCGCAGCGCGGACAGGCGCAAGAGCTCGCCGTCGCCGGGCGTTCCGGCGAGGAGGGCGTCCGCCGGCGTCGTCAGCCCGAGCGGGTCGGCGCGCCGGAGCGGATGCGCCACCCAGCGGCCCGCGACCGATCCGACGAGCGCGCGCGCCGATCGGGCGCGCCGAGGCTCGCCGCCTGCGGCCAGCTCCGCGCGCAGCTCGCCGCCTTCCTCGCGCAGCCAGAACAGCTCCTCGACCCGGCAACGCAGCGCTCGCGCGAGGTTGAGCGCCACCAGGGTGGACGGCTGGCCTCGCCCCGACTCGAGGATGCTGAGCGTCTGCCGGCTGATGCCCGCGCGGGCGGCGAGCTCGCCCTGCGTAAACCCGCTTCTCTGGCGGGCCTTGCGCAAGCCCGTCTCCAGCCTCGGCATGGCCAAGACGTGCACGGGGCCCAGCATCGGTGTCAACCAGCCGCCTGCCGGTCTGCGGCGGCGCTGCGCTTTGCAAAGCGCGGCTAGCGTGGATCGACGGTGGCCCCGCGACCTTCCGCGGTTATGATCCGGGCATGAGGAAGCGGACCGCCCTGGCGCTCGCCGCGGCGCTCTTCCTCCCTGCGGGCGCGCACGCCGCCGAGAGGACGGAGACCATCAAGATCGCCGGCTGGCACAGCAAGGGCGACGCGTACAAGACAGAAGTGTCGGTGCGCGCGGTGAAGGGCGTCGCGAACGCCACCGCGAATTACGGGGAAGCCGCCATCGTCGTCACCTACGACGACAAGCAGGCCACGCGGCAGCAGATCGAAAAGGCGATCGGCGATGCGGGGTATTCGGCGGCGAAGTAGCCGCCGCGCCGCCGTGGTAGCGTCGCGCGCGTGGACGATGCCTTCTTCGCCAGGGACGGCTCGCGCCTGGTCGCGACGGCGCTGACGCGCGGCCCGTGGAGCAACGAGCACCAGCACGGCGGACCGCCGGCCGCGCTGCTCGCGGGCGCGATCGAGCGGGCCGGAGCGGACGGCGCGGAGTTCCGCCTGGTGCGCATCACGGTCGAGTTCTTGCGGCCCGTTCCCATCGCGCCGCTCGAGCTGGCGACCGAAGTGGTGCGGGGCGGCAGGCAAGTGCAGCGCATCGCCGCCTCGCTGTCGGCGGGCGGGGTCGAGGTCGCGCGCGCGCTCGGCCTGCGGCTTCGCCGGCAGCGCTTCGACCTTCGCGAAAGCGCGCTGCCGCCGCCGCTTCCGCACCCGGACACGCTCACGCCCCACCGGTTCTCCTTCTTCCGGCATGAGGTCGCCTACCACACCGCGATCGAGCTGCGCATCGCGCGCGGCACCTGGGCGAACGGCCCGGTCGACGGGTGGATGCGCCCCCTGTACCCGCTCGTCCGCGGAGAGCCCACCTCGCCCTGCGAGCGCGTGCTCGTCCTGGCCGACGCGGAAAGCGGCGTGTGCCCGCCGATCCATCCGGACCGGTGGAGCTTCCTCAACCCGGATCTGACGGTTTACTTCGGCCGCGAGCCGCGCGGCGAATGGCTCGGGCTGCAGATCGTCTCCGAGGCGCACGCCGACGGCACCGGCCTCGCGCAGAGCGCGCTGTCCGATCTCGAAGGCCCGTTCGGGCGCGCCGCGCAGTGCCTCGTCGTGGCTCCGCGCAGCCCGTGATATGGCTCGGCCATGGCCAACAAGACCGTGATCGACGGAATCGCCGGCCTGGAAGCGCTGGCCGGCAAGGAGCTGGGCAAGTCCGACTGGCGCACGATGAAGTTCGAGGACATCGTCCGCTTCGCCGACGCGACCGGCGATCACCAATGGATCCACGTCGACCGGGAGCGCGCCCGCCGCGAGTCGCCGTTCGGCGCGCCCATCGCGCACGGTTACTTCACCCTGTCGCTCATCGCGGCGCTCTTCTTCGACCTCGTCGAGCCGCGCAACTTCGCCATGGTCATCAACTACGGGCTGAACAAGGCGCGGTTCCCGGCGCCGCTCAAGGAAGGGCAGCGCTACCGGCTCTCGATGAAGCTGCAGGACGCCAAGCAGGTGGCGAACGCCGTCGAGGCCCTGCTCGCGGCGACGGTGGAGGTCGAGGGCGAGTCGAAGCCGGCGTGCGCGGCCGAGGTCGTCTACCGCTTCTACGGAACGAGGTAGCTTCGAGAGAGCGCGGGAGCGCCTCCCGGGCGTGGGGCACGGCGTGCCGGAGATCAATTTCGACGGGATCGTCGGACCGACTCACAACTACGCGGGGCTCTCGCCGGGCAACGTCGCGTCGCTTTCGCACGCCGGCCAGCCGGCGAATCCGCGGCGCGCCGCGCTGCAAGGCCTCTCGAAGATGCGGCTGGTGGCGTCGCTCGGCGTCGGGCAGGCGGTGCTCCCGCCGCACGAGCGCCCGCGCATGCGTACGCTGCGCCAGCTCGGCTTCCGCGGCAGCGACGAGGAGGTGCTTGCGGCCGCATCTGCGGGCGACGGGCACCTGTTGCGCCTGTGCTCGAGCGCGGCGGCCATGTGGACCGCGAACGCGGCCACCAGCGTGCCGTCGGAGGACAGCGCTGACGGGCGGCTGCACGTCGTACCGGCCAACCTGACCTCGATGTTCCACCGGGTGCTCGAGGCGGACACCACCCTTCGCGTGCTGCGCGCCATCTTTGCCGACCACGCGCGCTTCGCGCTGCACGATCCGCTGCCCGGCGGGGCGCACTTCTCCGACGAAGGAGCGGCGAACCACACCCGCCTCGCCGCGCCCGGCGGGCGGGCCGTGCATCTCTTCGCCTGGGGGCGCGTCGCGTACGGCGCCGCGGCCGCCTTCCCGCAGCCGCTGCGGTTCCCGGCGCGCCAATCGCGCGAGGCATCCGAGGCGGTCGCGCGGCTCGGTCAGATCGACGCGGACCGCGCGGTCTTTCCGCAGCAGCATCCGCGCGGGATCGACGCCGGCGCCTTCCATACCGACGTCGTGGCGGTCGGCAACGAGAACGTCCTGCTGCTGCACGAGCTCGCGTTCGTCGACCACGAGGCGGTGCTGGCGCGTCTGCGCGAGCTCCTCGGACAGAGTTTCGCCGACCATGTGGCGAGCGAGGCCGAGCTGCCCGTCGCAACCGCCGTGGCGGCGTACCCGTTCAACTCCCAGCTCTTGACGCTGCCCGACGGAACCATGACCATCCTTGCGCCCGAGGAATCGCGCGCCGAGCCGCGGGCGCGCGGCTTCCTCGAGCGGGTGGCGGGATCGGGGGGGCGCGTGCGCGAGGTGAAGTATCTCGATCTCCGCGATTCGATGGAGAACGGGGGCGGTCCAGCCTGCCTGCGGCAGCGCATCGTGCTCACCGCGCAGGAGCGCGCCGCCGTCCGGGCGCGCGTCTTCTGGGACGACGCGCTGGGCGCCGAGCTCGAGTCGTGGGTCGCGCGCCGCTACCGCGACCGGGTCGGCCGCGACGACTTGCGCGATCGGCTGCTGCATCGCGAGAGCCTTGCCGCCCTCGACGAGCTGACGCGCATCCTCCGCATCGGCCCGATCTACGACTTCCAGGCGTGAGCGCCGCTCACTGGACGACCTCGCTGCGCACCAGGCGGCCGTTCGCGTCGAACAGATAGTCGACGCTCACGGCGCATCGGTCGATTCCGCAGGGGCGCATCTCGCGATATCGCAACGCGGTGAGACCGTCCGGGCGCTGCCCGATGGTGAGAGGCGGTCCACGGCGGGAGAGGATCCTCTTCAGGTCGGCCGAGACGTTCACCGAGGAGGACTTTTCTCCCTGCGGCGCCGGCGCGCTGTCCTCCGCTCCGGCGCTGCCGGCGGCCGGCGGCGCTGCGGCGGCGGGAGGCGTTCCGGCGCCGCGGACCGGGGGCTCGGCGTCGTCGCCGGCGAGTCCCGCGGCTCCTTCGTCGATTCCGCCGTCCGTCGCTCCCGGACGCGGCAGGTCGGCGACGGCGGCGCGGATCATCGACCGCTCCTCGGCGAGCTGAGGGGGCCATGTGTCGAGTGCCCGGTCCTGGCCGGGATGGGCGTCGAGATATCGCGCCGCCGCCTCGACGAACGGCGTCTGCGGAGGCATCGGCACCGTGGCGAGCCTTTGCAGCGGATCGTCGGGTGCGGTGCCCCGCGCCGCGCGACCCAGATTCGCCGCCAGCTTCTGCTCGCTCTGCCGCGCCGCGTGAGAAATCTCCAGCGCCTTCCTCAGCTCGTCGAGCGAGAGCGCGGTGCGGCTGCGCGATTCCGCGAGCGCGGCCGCCGCGGCATCGGCGGCGAGCAGCGCCTCGGTCCGGTCGCGTCCGGCGGCGTCGAAGGAAGCGACGAGGCGGTCGACGCTCGCCGAACCCCGCAGCACCTCGGGAACGCTGTCGCGGATCCAGGTGGCGCGTTCGACCGCGGTCAGCAGCCGTCGGAAACGCCTCCGCGTGTCGGAGACCGCCTCGGCGTCGCCGGTGCGGACTGCTTGCAACTCGTCGTCGGGAGGCCGCGCAGCGATTGCGTCGGCCATCCACCTGCGCTGCCGCTCGATTTCCCGAAGCGTATCGGCGGACCGGTCGGGCCGCGCCAGCGGCCCCGGCTCCGGCGGCCGCGCCCTCTGCGACTCCGTGACGCAGGCGGGGAGGAGGAGGATCCCGAGGAGCAGCCCGCTCGGTCGCATGTCCATTCTCATGGGCCCGTGATAATGCCCGGCGCGTCAAGGTGCCAACGCTGGCAGGACCCGCGTCACCTCCAGGCGGACACGCGGGCGGCCGCTCAGGTAAACAGGGCGGATGAGAATCGTCGCAACGATCCTGATCGCGGCGGCTGCCGCTCCGGCCGCCGACGCGCCGGTCCCGGAGGTGCTGCGCGCCTTGGAGAACCTCGGCGGCGCGGAGGGCGCGCGGCCCGCGGAAGACAACCGGCAACTGGCGTTCGTGACCACGCTCTTCGGCTCGCGGCAGGCTGCCGCGATGCCGCTCGACGGTGGATATCCGCTGCAGCTGACCACGGAAGCGGGCGGCGTTGTGGCGGTGCGCTGGTCGCCTACCGACGCGCACGCCCTGGTCGCCGTCGCGCTCCGGGAGGGCAAGCGACGCCTCCTGCTCGTCGACGATCAGGGAGCGCGCGGCGTCGAGCTCGACCGCGCTCCGGGCGATCAGCTCCTGGGAGGATTCACGCGCGACGGCAAGAAGCTCTTCTACGGCGTGGTCGACGGCGGCGCGGCTTCCGTCCGACAGGTCGCGCTCGACGGCCCGCACAAGGTGACCGAGGTGAAGCCGGGAGCAGTCGCACCGCAGAGCCCCTTTCCCGCCGCGCCGACCGGGCCCGCCGCTCGCTCCGCCGCCACGGTACCGGCGCCGCCGACGATGCGCGGGACGACGCCCTTGCCCGCGCCGCCGCCCACGACGGCACCGCCGCCGCCCGCGCGCCAGGCGCCGGTCCCGCTGGAGGAGGCGCTCGAAGGGCTCGCAGCCGTCGGCGGCGTGTCGCCCGACGGGCGCTCGCTGCTCATCCAGACCCGCCGCCGCGGCGACGAGACGATCTGGACCGTCGACCTCGCCAGCGCGCGCGCCGAGCCGCTCACGCCGCACGACGGCGCCGCGCGGTTCCGGCTGCCGCGCTGGAGCCCCGATGGGCGTACCGTGTACCTCCTCACCGACGCGGGCCGCGACGCGCTCGGCGTCGACGCCGTGACGGTGTCGTCGCGCGAGCGGAAGACGATCTACGCGCCGGGCCGTACCGTCGAGGCGTTCGCGCTCACCGACGACGGCCACCGGCTCGCCGTCGCCGAGGAAGCCAACGGCCAGACGGTCTTCTCGGTCCTCGAGCTGCCCGGTCTTCGCGCGCAGCCGCTGCCGCAACCGCCCGGCGGCGCGCTGCAGCCCGCGCCCGACGGCGAGTCGCCGCTCGAATGGACCCGGCAGGGGGATCGCCTGTTCTTCGCCTGGCGGCAGGCGGACGACACCACCGACGTCTTTGCCTTCCGCACCGGATTCGGAACCACGACGCGCCTCACCCGCAGCCCGCGCCCGGGTCTGTCGCGCAACGCGCTGGTCCGGCCGACGCCGCTGCGGGTGGCCCGCCCGGATGCCTCCGAGCTGACGGGGTGGATGTGGAAGCCGCGCGATACGGCGCGGCCGCGGGTCGCGCTCCTCGTACGGGGTCCGGAGGATCCCGTCCGCCCCGTCCTCGATCCGCCCGCTGCGGCGCTCTCGGCTTCCGGCATCGCCGCGGTCGGGCTCAACCCGCGCGGCGCGCTGCTGCATCGCACGCCCCCCGATGCGGAGGCCGCCGACCTGCTGGCGGCGCTCCGCTCGCTCCGGGCCCGCGACGACCTCGACGCGCGCAAGCCCCTCCTGGTGGTCACGCGGGGCGGAGCGCCGGTGGCCGCGAAGCTCCGCGAGAGCGCGCCGGACGGCTTCGCGGCGGTGGTGGCCATCGATCCCGACGGCAGGGTGAGCGAGGCCGGGTTGGTGCTCGACTCCTCGTCGCGCACCGATCTGCAGCACCTGGTCCGGTTCGCGCGCGAGCATCTGCAGTGACGACCGCCGTGCCTTGAGGTGCGCGCCCTCCAGTTTTGCATGTCGGCCCGCTGGATCTGCGCTACGCTCCGTCCGTGGACAAACGCGCTGCCGTGGTCCTCGCCGTCATCTTCGGGGGCCTGTTCCTCGTCCTCTTCGGGTTCCTCGTGCTCGCCTGGTCGGCCGTGAAGTCGACCACGGCCTCGGGTCTCGACGCGGAGCTGTCGACGGGGGTCGGCCCGCGCATCGGCGTCGTCGAGTGCAAGGGCACCGTCGGCGACGGCGAGCGCGGCGTGGACGCCGACAAGGTCGTGAAGCTCTTGCGCAAGTACGAGCGCGACGAGGACGTGAAGGCCGTCGTCGTCCGCGTCGACTCGCCCGGAGGGGCCGTCGCTCCTTCGCAGGAGATCTACTCGGCGATGCGCGCGCTGCGGAAGAAGAAGAAGGTCGTCGCCTCGATGGGAAACCTCGCCGCCTCGGGCGGCTACTACATCTCCGCGGCTGCCGATCAGATCTATGCGAGCCCGGGCACCCTGACCGGATCGATCGGCGTCATCTTCGTGCACTTCAACGTGCGCGGGCTGCTCGAGGCGGTCAAGGTCGAGGAGACGACGCTCAAGGCGGGCAAGTACAAGGACACGCTCTCTCCCTTCCGGCCGCTCAACGAGCTCGACCGCGAAGAGGTGCAGATGATCTCCGAGGACGTCTACTCGCAGTTCATCCGCGACGTCGCCGAGGGCCGCGGGCTGAAAGAGGAGGAGGTGCGCAAGCTCGCCGAAGGGCGCATCTACACCGGCCGCCGGGCGAAGGAGCTGAAGCTCGTCGACGAGATGGGCGGGTTCCAGGAGGCCATCGCCAAGGCGTGGCAGCTCGCCGGCCAGAGCGGCGAGCCGCGGCTGCAGATGCCGCCGAAGGACATCAACGTCTCGCTGCGCGATCTGATGCGCGGCCTCTTCCAAGGCGCCGCGGCCGGCGTCGGCGATGGCGTCCGCGGGGCCGCTCGCGGCGGAGGGTTGCAGTTCCTCGCCCCTCAGCTCGTGGAGTAGCCGTGGAGAAGCTCTGGGCGCCCTGGCGGATGGAGCTGATCGCGAAGGGTGAGCCCGGTTCGGGGTGCATCTTCTGCGAGCTGCCGAAGCAGCGCGACGACCGCGACAACCTGGTGCTGGGACGCACCGGGCGCACGTTCGCGATGATCAACAAGTACCCGTACAACAACGGCCACTTGATGGTCATCCCGCGGATGCACGCGAGCGACGTGCACGCGCTGCCGGACGAGGACTACCAGGAGCTCTCCGAGATGCTCCGCGTCGCGCTCCGGCTGGTCGGGCGCGCTTACGCGCCGCAAGGCGCGAACCTGGGGATGAACCTCGGGCGCGTCGCGGGCGCTGGAATCGCCGAACACCTGCACTGGCACATCGTTCCACGCTGGGGCGGGGACACGAGCTTCATGCCCGTCCTGGCGGACACCAAGGTGATGATCGAGCACCTGCACGCCACCTGGGACCGGCTGCGGCCCTTGTTCGACGCCGAGTACCGGCGCGGCGACCCGGTGGCTTCATGGTGAAGGACGAGCTGTCGCGCGTGCTGGGCCGCGCCCTCGAGCGCCTCGCGCGCGAGGGGCTGTTGCCCCCGGGCGAACGGCCGCCGCTCCAGCTCGACGCGCCGAAGAACCCGGCGCACGGCGACTTCGCCTGCAACGCGGCGATGGTGCTGCAGAAGCAGCATGCGCAGGCGACCGGCGCGGCCCGGCCGAACCCGCGCGGGCTGGCGCAAGCGATCGTCGAGCGCATCGAGGATCCGGAGGGGATCATCGACAAGGTCGAGATCGCCGGTCCCGGGTTCATCAACCTGCGGCTCGCGCCGGCGGTGTGGTACCGCGCTCTCGGCGCGGTGTGGCAGGAGCGCGAGCGGTTCGGCCGCAGCTCCGCAGGCGGCCGGCGCAAGACGATGGTGGAGTTCGTCAGCGCCAATCCGACCGGGCCGATGCACGTCGGACACGGCCGCGGCGCGGTGATCGGCGACACGGTCGCGAACCTGCTCGACTGGGCCGGATACGACGTCTTCCGCGAGTTCTACGTGAACGACGCCGGCGGACAGGTGTTCCGGCTGGCCCACGCGGTCTATGCGCGGGCTACCGAGCTGGACGGGTCGGTCGCGGTGGAGCCGCTCGATCCGGACGACTACCAGGGCGAGTACGTGAAGGACGTCGCGCGGGCCTGGCTCGCCACCAAGCCGGACCTGCGCAAGCCGTTTGCCGGGTTGCGCGAGCCGCTGCGGAAGTTCTCCACCGACTGGATCCTCGACCATCTCATCAAGCCCGACCTGGAGCTGTTCGGCATCCGCTTCGATCGCTTCTTCAGCGAGAAGACGCTGCACGACCGCGACGCGATCCGCGAGGCGGTCGAGGTGCTGCGCGGCAAAGGACTGCTCGCGGAAGAGGTGCTGCCGCCGCCGCAAGGGGTCGACCGCGATCCTGACGAGGAGGCGACGGCGAAGCCGCTCCTGGTCATGAAGACCACGCGGTTCGGCGACGACCGCGACCGTCCGATCTACAAGACGACCGGCGAGCCGACGTACTTCGCCGCCGACCTGGCGTACCACTTCGACAAGCTCGAGCGCGGTTACAAGCGCCTGATCGACGTCTGGGGCGCGGACCACGCCGGCTACGTGCCGCGCATGAAGGCGGCGACCTCGGCGATGGGCGGGGAGCTGGAGGTGATCCTCCTCCAGCTGGTGAACCTCCTCAAGGAGGGCAAGCCGTTCAAGATGAGCAAGCGCGCGGCGAACTTCGTCACGCTCCGCGAGGTGCTCGAGGAGGCGGGTCCCGACGCGACGCGGTTCTTCTTCCTCCTGCGGCGCGGCGACATGGCGCTCGACTTCGACGTCGCGCTCGCGCGCAAGCACACGATGGACAACCCGGTGTTCTACGTGCAGTACGGGCACGCGCGCTGCGCGGCCATCCTGCGCAGGGCGCAAGAGGAGCGCGGGATCTCGCCTTCCTACGACCCGGGATCGCTGGCCGCGCTGCAGCTCCCCGAGGAGATGGACCTGGTCAAGCGCGTCCTTCACTTCCCGGAGTTGATCGCCGGCGCGGCGAAAGAGCTGGAGCCGCACCGGGTCGTGTTCTACCTGCAAGAGACGATCGCCGCGTTCCACGCGTACTACACGAAGTACAAGAAGACGGAGCGGGTGATCTCGGACGATCCGCGGAAGACGGCGGCGCGGCTGTACCTCGTCTGGGCCATCAAGCAGACGCTGCGGAACGGCCTCGACGTGCTCGGCGTGGCGGCGCCGGAGCGCATGGACGAGGCCGAACGCGAGCCGGAGGCCTGACGGCCGCGTCGGTTTCTGGCTGGCGCGCGGGTCGCGGTGTACAGACGCGGCGTGGAGAACGCCGGCCGGCTGCGCGAGAAGATCCAGGTCACCGTCGACGATCGGCAGGTCGCCGCTCTGGCCGTGGGCGCGTTGCTCTTGCTCGCGGGCATGTTCGCCCTGGGGCTCCTCGTCGGGATCCACATGGCGCGAAGGGCGCCGCAGCCGATCGCGGCGGGCGACCTGGCAGCCTTGGACCAGCAGCGCGCCGAGGCGCAGCGCCGGGCCGCCGTGAAGGACCCGCCGGAGTCGCAGCCGCAGCCGCGCGTCGCCAAAGACGTGGCCGCGCCGCCCGCGACGGTGACCATCGCGCCCGCGGCGCCGGCACCGGAGGATCGGGCCCCGTTCCCCGAGCCGCCGGTCGACCCGGGCAAGTTCACCGTGCAACTCGGCGCCTCGCAGGACTCCTCCGACGCCGCCCAGCTCGCCGCCCGCGCCGGCGCGGTGGGGCTCAAGGCCTACGTCGCGGAAGTGCGCATTCCAGGGAAGGGCACCTGGTATCGCGTTCGCGTCGGCAGCTTCCCCGACAAGCCCTCGGCGGACCGGTTCCGCCGCGACGTGGAGCGGGAGCTGCGCGCGCCCGCGGCGGTGATGCCCGCCCGATAGCCGCCGGCGGTATGCGCCGGCGCTACGCATTTCGAAGCGCGGACGGTTGTGGATGCGTTCTGGCCGATAGTGGATTCCCTTTGCAGGTGCGACGCGGCCGAATGCGTTGTAGAGAAACGCAGCATGCCCGAGCACAAGCCGGTCCGCGTCGACAAGCCGTGGGGGTACGAGCTGATCTGGGCGCACACCGACAGGTACGTGGGGAAGATCCTCCACGTGAACCAGGGACATGCGCTCAGCCTGCAATACCACCGGATCAAGGACGAGACGATCCACCTCCTCTCCGGCCGCCTGGAGCTGCAGACGGGCGCCGGCGACGCGCTGGAGACGAAGGTGTTGGAGCCGGGCGAGTCGTTCCACATCACCGTCGGGCTGCGCCACCGCATGATCGCGCGGGTCGACTGCGACGTGCTCGAGGCGTCCACGCCCGAGCTGGACGACGTCGTGCGTCTCGAGGACCGCTACGGAAGGGTCCGGTAGATGCGCGCAGTCGTCCTGGGCGGCGCCGGCTTCATCGGAAGTCACCTGGTCGATCGGCTCCTCGCGGACGGCCTGGAGGTCGTCGCGGTCGACAGCTATCTCACCGGGCGGCGAGAGAACCTCGCGCACCTTTCGTCTGCGCCCCGTTTCCGCATCGTCGAGCACGACGTCTGCCGCCCGATCCCGGTCGTCGGCCCCGCGGCCGTCGTCTTCAATCTCGCCTCGCCGGCGTCGCCCTCCGACTACGAGCGGCTCGCTCTCGAGACGCTCGAGGTCGGGTCTTCGGGGACGCGCAACGCGCTCGACCTCGCCCGCGCCGCCGGCGCGGTCCTGGTGCACGCCTCCACCTCCGAGGTGTACGGCGACCCTCTCGAGCACCCGCAGCGCGAGTCCTACTTCGGCAACGTGAATCCGATCGGTCCGCGGGCCTGCTACGACGAGGCCAAGCGGTTCGCCGAGGCGCTCGTCAGCACCTATGCCCGGGTGCACCGCACGCCGGTGCGCATCGCGCGCATCTTCAACACGTACGGACCGCGCATGCGCGTCGATGACGGGCGCGTCATACCCGCCTTCGTCGCGCAGGCGATCCGCGGCGAGGACTTCACCGTCTTCGGCGACGGCCTGCAGACGCGGAGCTTCTGCTACGTGGACGACCTCGTCGAAGGCCTCATCGCGCTCTGGCACCGTGGCGACGCGCTCCCCTTCAACCTGGGCAACCCGCACGAGTTCACCTTGCTCGAGCTCGCCGACGTGGTCCGCCGCGTGGCGAAGGGCGGCGGCAAGGTCCGTTCGGTGCGCCCGCTGCCCGAGAACGATCCGAAGCAGCGCCGTCCGGACATCTCCCGCGCGCGCTCGCTGCTCGGCTGGGAGTCGCGCGTCCCGCTCGAACGCGGTCTGCCGCCGACCATCGAATGGGTCCGCCGCCAGCTCCGCGCCCGCGACTGATCGAGGTGCGATGCCACTCGCGCGTCGCATTGTGCCAGCGGGATCGCCGTGTTAGACCCCGCGCTTCGCCAATGCCCGCCGAGAACCAGCACCTGCGCAACTTCTCCATCATCGCGCACATCGACCACGGCAAGAGCACGCTGAGCGATCGGCTGCTGGAGAAGACGGGCACGGTGAGCGCGCGCGAGGCGCAGGACCAGTTCCTCGACAACATGGAGCTGGAGCGGGAGCGCGGGATCACCATCAAGGCGCAATCGGTGCGGATGAACTGGCGCAGCAAGCGCGACGGCCAGGAGTACGTCCTGAACCTCATCGACACTCCCGGCCACGTCGACTTCGCCTACGAGGTGAGCCGTTCGCTCTCCGCCTGCGAGGGCGCCGTGCTGGTGGTCGACGCATCGCAAGGCGTCGAGGCGCAGACCCTCGCCAACGTCTACCTCGCGCTCGAGCACGACCTCAGCGTCGTGCCCGTGATCAACAAGATCGACCTGCCCAGCGCCGACGTCGAGGGGACCCGGCGCGAGATCGAGGAAGTGATCGGGTTGGACGCCTCCCGCGCCGTGCCCACCAGCGCGAAGGAAGGCATCGGGATCGAGGAGCTGATCGAGGAGATCGTCCGCGACGTTCCGCCCCCCAAGGGCGATCCCGCCGCGCCGCTCAAGGCGCTCATCTTCGACAGCTGGTACGACACCTATCGCGGCGTGATCATGCTCGTCCGCATCGTCGAGGGGACGGTCCGGCCGCGGCAGAAGATCGTCTTCATGTCCAATCGCCGCGAGTACGAGGTGAGCGAGGTCGGCGTCTTCGCTCCCAAGGCGCGCGCCAAGGACAGCCTCATCGCCGGCGAGGTCGGCTTCGTCGTCGCCAACGTGAAGGTGATCCAGGACGCCAAGGTGGGCGATACGCTCACCGACCCGCTGCGGCACACCGACGCCCCGCTGCCGGGATTCAAGGAGATCAAGCCGATGGTGTTCTCCAGGATCTTCCCGGTGGACTCCGCCGACTACGAATCGACGCGCGATGCGCTGGAGAAGCTGCGCCTGAACGACAGCGCCTTCGTCTACGAGCC
>Ga0114129_10000868_pt1 | contig 39323 bp, 40 predicted proteins | sample RhiMetdeltSRZDD1_FD_80071 | JGI IMG/M metagenome (GOLD analysis project Ga0114129, IMG submission 80071) | Populus rhizosphere microbial communities from Tennessee, USA - Rhizosphere MetaG P. deltoides SRZDD1 (version 2) (version 2) | ecosystem: Host-associated > Plants > Roots > Rhizosphere >...
AAGACCGCCCAGGCCCTCGGCCTCACGATCCCGCCCGCGGTGCTGGCGCGGGCGGATGAGGTGATCGAGTAACGAGCAACCCGAGCGTGTACTCCTCCACGGACGCAGAGTTGATTGAGCGTCAGACACTGTCGCACCCAACAGGAGGCTGATGATGCCGAGACTGACAGACATTCAGCGTGATTGGGGTATCACGGTCGTTCGAGTCATGATGGGGATCATTATCCTGATCGCCGGCTACCAGAAGTTCGCGGGAGGTGTGGGCGCGGTGGCGACCGGGTTCGAGAAGATCCCGATTCCGCTGCCTTGGCTCTCGGCCGTGTTCATCTCGACTCTCGAGCTGGTTGGGGGCGCGCTCTTGATCGTCGGCCTCGGAGTGCGCTGGCTCGGGCTCGTGTTCGCGCTCGAGCACGTGGTCACAACATTCTGGGTCCAGCTTCGGCTTCGGGGCTGGCCCAACGGTCGCCTCGAACTGATGTTGCTTGCTGGCGGCCTCATGTTGTTCCTCGCTGGCCCGGGGAAGATGGCTCTCGATGCGGCCTGGAGGGGAGAGAGGTCACCATGGAGGTTCTGGCGGTGACAAATCCCACCGTTGGTACTCGCGCGGGCGGATGAGGGCATCAGTAGGAAGTCTGAGACGAGGGCACCGTGCCTGGATGAGAGCGATCCAGGAAGGGCTGAGGAATCGAGGAGGGTGAAGCATTCTAAGCGGCCGACCGATCCGAGAGGATTGAGACCAGGCCCCTGGACGGACCACCGTGTAGTCCATCTGCAGGTCGCTACCGATAGCGCGGATCACCACCTCGCCCGAGTTCAGGCCGACTCGGATCTGCGGAGGCCCGGGAGCTTCGGCGCATGGCGCGGTGAACGACGTCCCGGTGCAGGAGCCAGTTTATTTGAAGACATTCCCCTCGGGCACTCCGAAGTTCGGCGCCTTCGGCGCGCACGTATCGATCGATTTCAAGATGATGGTGTCCGCCTCGCCGACGGCCTGTCCTGAAATGATGTAGGGACTGTAGCGTTCCTTCGGCGTGTGCGTGTCCAAGTACCGTTTGACGAAGGGCGCGCAGTTGACTCCGAGATTCCTTGTGTCGTCCGTCCACCAGACCGCCTTGAAGCTGAAGGCTCTCCCGGCGAGAGTTATACCGGAGATGATGGAGTAGGATTCGTCTTTGCTGGTCTCGATCGACGTGAATCGATCGACCTTGAACACGAGCCACCGGCCTTTCTGATTCTCATCGAGAAACTTGCACGCCTCGGCCTCGCAGGTTCGGTGCACCCGGTAGACATTGATGGTGACCGGTTCGCTCGAGACGTTCTTGTATTCCACCGTGATCTTGCCGGAGGCGGGCGTGTATTTCATGGAGGCGCCGAGGCGAGTGGCGATCGTGTAGTTGATGCCACCGGTCACGTCGGTGGCCTGAACGCAATTGGTAACGCACGGCTTCGCCTGCACGGCCTGCCAGCCAATCTCCGTCGGCTGGGTCGCTTCAACGGTGATGGTGTAAGCCTCGCCTGGTTTCAGCGGGACGCTTGACTTGATGGAAACATGTTCGACCGCCGCACAAGCGACGCCAGACCAGAAGAGAGACCAGAAGAGAGACCAGAAGAGAGAAAGGAGAAGGATTGAGAGGCGCATGTCGTCAGCCCTTGCGTTCCCGTGTTTGGGTGTACGCATCGCGCTGCCTGCGGCGCCTGGTTACGCTTACGGCAGGCGGGCCAGCGCCTTCGTCGCTAGAGTCGTGAGCACCTCGGTGGCGTTGCCATCGCCTTTGAGCCGCCCTGTGAGCCGGATGATGAGGAAGCTGGTGCCTTTGAGCACCTGCAGCTCGCGATGCTCCGAGTTGTACCAGCACGCGACCTCCCCAAGACCGGACAACCGTTCTTTCCTCGCGCACCCCTTCTCATACCTCTGCCGGAGGAACTGGCCGGTCGAATGGTCGGAGAAGCGCCAGACGTACACCTGAAGGGTGGCCGGCGCGGTGGCCGCCTGATACTCACAGGCTCCGGTATTTACACCCGGCATGGCAGGTCTACCAGCGCCAATCGGCGTCGGCTTTCCGACAGCCTCGCCGATCGCGGTCGCGGCCTCCTGCTTCGTCACGAGCGCACATGCGTCGAAGGCGGTGGCCGAAGGTTTCGGCGAAGGAGTGGCCTGAGCGCCGCTCTCGCGGGGCGCGGCACCGATGCCACCCATGATCAGAATCGCCGCCGCAACGACCGTCGTTGGCATACTGCTTCTCCTCACGACTGCAATCGATGCCGCTCGGTCGATGCTGCGCGACCGGCGCGGGCGGTGTCAAGGACGGCACCGGGCGGCCCTCGCCGCGCCCCGGACGTGGGCGTCCTCAGGCGAGGGGGCAGGGAGACCGGCTGGCCCGATCCGCCGCAGTAGGCCGCCGTGGATCGAGAGGCCTGGTTCCACTCGTGGAGACTGGGCCGGGTCGGGCGTGCCGCCGCCGGCGCCGGGTCCGGCGTGTTACACGCGGAACCTGGGATCCCGGAGGCGCGTGGGCGTTCTCCTTGGGCCGCGGAGCCCCGGGCCCGAGTGTGGCCCGGCGAGCGCGAACTCGCCCCGGGCCCCCGCGACCGGGCCTCCCGCACGGGATCCCCTAAGCCGGGAAGCTCCCCGGATGACGCCCCTAGGTCGGGGTCGGATCGGGCTGTCGAGGGCCGGACGGTCTGGGTCTGGGCCTCGGCCGGCCAGTATTTATCTGGATGTATTCGTCCCTGGCTCGTAGACTGACAGGGGCGACGAAATCCGCGGACGAGCCGCTCTACGCGCAAGTCATGCGTCGTCCCTGGCCGCCGAGGCTGCAGCCGGGCCGGCGGAGACCGACGGGAGACTCCGAGACACGACACTCCTTCTTGGCCAAGTTGAGTAGGGGAGGGCGGGCATGAAGAGAGGACTCATCGACGCTGGCATTCTGATGCTCGTGGTCACCGCGCTCATCACCGTCGCCGGCGCTGCCGATCTTGGACTCATCACGGGTGGCGAGAAGGGCACGTACTATCAATTCGGCCTGAACCTGCAGAGGTTGGTCCAGCCGAGCGGCACGAATCTGGCGGTCTACACTTCGAAAGGGTCCATCGAGAACGTCTACGCCGTCTACCAGCGGCCGGCCACGCAGCTCGGGATCGTGCAGTCCGACGTCCTGGCCTTCGTGGCCCGTGTCCAGTCCGATCCCGTCTTGAAGCGGATCGCCAAGAAGACCCGGATGGTCTTTCCGCTCTACAACGAAGAGGTCCACGTGCTGGGCCGCCGTGGCATCACGGACTTCGACGATCTCGCCGACCGACGGGTGGCCATCGGCCGCGAGGGCAGTGGCACCTATCTGACGGCTCGCCTGCTTTTCAAGGTGTCGGAAGTGGCCCCGAAAGAGATGGTGCTGATCGACACCGAGGAAGCGCTAGCCGCGCTGAAGGCGGGAACGATCGACGCCATGTTCTACGTGGCCGGATATCCGGTGAAGCTGTTCACCGAGCAGGTCACCGCCAGCGACGGCCTCGCCCTGGTCCCGATCACCAACAAGAGCATCACCGAGTTCTATCCGCGGTCGGAGATACCGGCTGGTACCTACGCGTGGCAATCGAGCGCGTTGAACACGGTGGCGGTCAAGGCCGTACTCGTGTCCTTCGACTTCCGCGGACGGGACTGCGAGAATGTCGGGCGCTTCGCCCAGACGATTTCGGAAAAGCTCGATTGGCTGGTCAAGAACGGCCATCCGAAGTGGAAATCGGTCGATCTCGAATACCCCCTGAAGGGATGGGAGCAGTACGACTGCGTCCGCAAGTACCTGGGTAAGCCCACCCAGAGTGCGGCCCGCCCACGCTCGGCGGACACGAACCCGGTCATGGAGGCGATCAAGGAGATGCTGTCCGAGTAACGCTGCCAGAGCGCGTCAGCATGACCTCGGCGTCGAGGTTGTGAAGAGGTTGTGAAGATGGAGCATGATCGCGAGATCGAACCTTCAGTGGCCGACCTGCCTTCCGGTGTCCAGGGCGAGACTGCCGATGCGTTCTCCATCGGCGAGCTGATCAACGAGCGATACTCCGTCCTGATCCGAATCTCGGAGGGCCTCTCTGGCAAGCTCTATCGGGCCCGGGACGTGAGGACGGAGTCCGACGTCACGCTGAAGCTCCTCCTGGGTTGGCCTGGGCTGGATGACGCGGTCATCCGACAGCTGAGGGAGGAGTTGGCGGTGACGCGGACGTTCACCGGAACGCAGTCGAGCCTCGCCGTGGTCCATGGCTGCGATGTGACTCCGGATGGTCGGGCGTTTGTCGTGATGGAGGGGCTGGCGGGTCGTAACCTCGCGGAGCTCATCCGATGGCGCGAGCCGCTGTCGGTCGAACGGGCCCTGCGCCTGGCGCTCCAGATCGCCAGAGGGCTCCACGCGGCCCACAGTCTCCGGCTGGTCCACGGTGCCCTCAGCGCGGAGCACGTGTTCGTGCAGCAGAATGACGCCGTCAAGGTCATGGGCTTCGAGGTCGCTCGGCTCCCGGCGCCGACCTGGGCTTCATCGCGCCCGCCGGCCGAGCGGGCTGAGGTGTTGACCGAAGCCGCCGACACCCGGGCGGTGGCCATGGTGCTTCTCGAGATGCTCAGCAATGGCGTGCGACCCGGACGTCGGGGGGCTGCCCCGCCTCCCGAAGCGTCGCGGGGGGGTGAGATCCCCCCAAGGGTCAAGCAGCTCATGATGCAAGCCTTGGTCACGTCGCCAGAACCGCCCTTGCTTGACATGGGCGCTCTGGCCACGGCGCTCTCGGCCGAGCTCGGTCAACGGCCGGAGCGTCCGAGCTCCTCCCGAGCCCTGCGGCGGGCCCGCCCCAGTCCGCGCCGGAGGCAGAGGATGCTCATCGCCGCGGCGGCGCTCGCCGCCGTGGTCAGTGCGTCGACCGGCTGGATGGCATGGTCCCTCATTTCGACCTCCCGACCTCCCGGAACACGCGTGCGAGCCCTCCCGACTCCACCGGTGATCTCGGAGCCTCCATCGCCCGAGCACGTGGTTGAGGCGCCAGTGGTGCCGCCAATCACACCGGTGAAGCCGCTCGCGCTCGAGCCTCCGGGGTCCGCCGCCGCCTCGGCATCCGCCGGGGAGGGCGTGGCCCCACCGGCGCGCGTTAAGCGGCCCCAAGCGGAGTCGCCAGCGACTGACCGACCGTTGCCGATGATCTCGGGCACGGCATCGCCCGTCCCCGGTGGGGTCACGCCACCGTCATCGCCCGAGCGCGTGGTCGAGGCGCCAGTGGTGCCGCCCATCACACCGGCGAAGCCGCCATCGCTCGAGCATCCGGGAACCGCCGCCTCGTCACCCGCCGGGGAAGGCGTGGCCCCGCCGGCGCGCGTCAAACGGCCCCAAGGGGAGTCACCGGCGGCCGACCGACCGCTCCCCGCCGCCGTCGAGAGTGGGCCAGCGCGCCCGCCTCAGGTAGCAAGGCCGGCGCCCCGGAGTGGGGCGGCTCGCCCGGAGTCCGAGTCCCCGGATCCTTCGGCGATCATCGACTGGCTGATCAAGGCGAAGGGCAGTCCGTCCGAAGGGCCCTGACACGTTCCCGCGGCAAGTCCACTGATCGAGACGCCGGGCACGCCGAGTCCCGACTCGAGCAGCATACTGACGACTCCCGAACAAAAAGGCCGGGGACAGTGAACCCGGCGGAGCGCCCGGGCGCGGGCCAGGATCCCCCACCGCAGGTACGCCTCGAACTCACGCTTGACGAAGGCGGGCAGCCCGCACGGGGGGACCTCAACGCGAACGCTTCCATCGAATTGTTGCTGGCGAGATCGCCCGATCGGCGGGTCCATCGATCTGGCCAAGACGTGGTTCGTTAGGGGCCGATCGATCAAGTCGATGCCGACGGAGCGTCGGCGCGATCTGTTGATCCTGGCCGGGGGGACCGACGTGCAGGGGTGGGCCCGGAGCGCCCGGGCGTGATTGCGCGAAGCTTCGTCGGCATCGGCCTTGCGTACGCGCTTGGCTCCCTGTGCGCGGGCTACTACCTCGTCCGCTGGCGCACCGGCCGCGACGTGCGGCAGACCGGTTCCGCGAGCGCAGGCGCACGGAACGCCGGGCGCCTGCTCGGTCCGGGCGGGTTCGCGCTCGTGCTGACCTTCGACCTGCTCAAGGGCGTCACCGCGGTCGCGGCCGCGCGCGCTCTCGGCCTCGACGACCTGGCGCTGGGGATCGCCGTCGTGGCCGTGGTCGTCGGGCACGTCCTACCCGTCCAGCTCGCGTTTCGAGGCGGGAAGGGGATCGCGCCCTCCATCGGCGCCCTACTTACCTATGACGCGTGGGCCCTGCTCGTCTCGGCGGTCGTGTTCGGTCTCGCGTATATCGCCAGCGGCCGGAGGCTCGTTCCCAGCGGCTTGGTCGCGTACGCTCTCGCTCCCGTGATGGGGCTCGCTCTCAGTCGACCCAGAGTTGAGCTCGCCGTCCTGGCGGCCCTCGCGGTGGTGGTGCTGGCCGCCCACCATGGAAACATCCGACGCGTGCTCGGCCTCGGGGCCGCGATGTCATGACCCGGCACGACGTGAGGCGCCGTCCACGCCGGATTTACCGGATCGCCCGCGAGCCTTGGGAGTTCGAACAGATCGATCGGCTCAACTACCGGACATTCGTCGAGGAGATCCCGCAGCATCCTCCGAATCCCGAAGGCCGGCTCGTCGACCGTCTGATGTCGCGAAGCACGCCGTTCGTCTGTCTGGAGGGACGGCGGTTGATCGGCATGGTAATGATCTCGGGCGAACGGCCCTTCTCGCTGGACCGGAAGCTGCCCGACCTCGATTCCTATCTTCCTCCCGCGAACAAACCGTGCGAGGTTCGCTTGCTGATGATCGCGCCACGGCACCGCCAGGGTCGGGTCTTCGGCGAGCTGCTCGTGCGCGCGGCCCGATGGGGTCGGAGCCAGGGGTACGACCTGGCGCTGATCTCGGCAACCGTGCACCAGGCCAAGCTGTACCGTCACCTGGGGTTCGTCGCGTTCGGACCGCCGATCGGGACGGCCCAGGCACCCTTTCAGGCGATGTACGTCACGTGGGACCGCGTCCCGGGGTCGGTTCGTCGTCTGGTGGAACGCGCATGATGAAGGCGCGTAGCAGAGGACGCGGGACCTCTTCCTAGACCTAGGTCCTGACATCGGGCACCATCGTGAACATCTTCTTCGTCGGCACGTTCCGGCGCTTCGTCGTCGACCTCGGTATGGACATGCGCATCGCCGTGGTCACGACCAATCTGGGGCCGAGCGCCGCCGCCGTCGGCTCGCGCGTCGAGCTCGTCTTCGGCGCCGATCAGGCCTGGTTCTTGCCGGGGGAGTCGCCCCCGGCCGCCGCCGGCGTGAGGCCGGCAAGCCCCGACATTTGAGGGAGATGGACCATGGACACTCAGGCGCTGGCCAACTGGCTGGCCACTTACAAGCGGGCGTGGGAGACGCAGGACGCCGATCTCTTCGTGACGCTGTTCACCCCCGACTGCGAATACCGTGACACGCCCTACAAGGAGCCGGTGCCCGGGCGAGAGTTCCATCGGTACTGGCAGGCGCTCGCCAAGCGCCAGAAGGACAACCGGATCGAGTTCGAGATCCTGGGATGGGCTTCGAGGAACCGAGGAATGGTCAATTGGCAGGCGACCAGCACGCGGCGCGCCACCGGCGAGCACCGCGAAGGAAACGGCATCTTCATGCTGACGTTCGCCGAGGACGGCCGCTGCTCCGGGGTCCTTGAGTGGCAGCATTGGCGCCTGGTGGGCGCGCCGCTCGAGAAGCGCGACTTCACCTGGTAACGAGGGTGTCGGCTTGGAGCGTGTATCGGCCGGCGACGCCTCGCCTGCGGCGATGACCGGCACCCCGCCGTTTCCGATGCTGTTCTCGCCCTTCCGCTTGCGCGGGGTCGAGCTGCGCAATCGCATCGTTTCCACCGCGCATGGCACGACGATGTCGGTGGCGGGGCTGCCGACCGAGGCGACGGCCGCCTATCACGCCGCGTGCGCGCGAGGCGGCGTCGGCCTCATCGTGCTCGAGGCCGCCGCGGTGCATGCGTCCGCGGCCTACAACGGCCGCTTCCTCTCCTGCTGCACCGACTCGGCCCTGCCCGGCTTTCGCCGCATCGCCGACGCGGTTCATGCGCATGGCGCAACCGTCTTCGGCCAGCTCTACCATCCCGGCGCGTCGATGCGGGGGCGGGTGGACGGGCTGAAGCTCGTTCCCGTCGGCCCGTCGCACGTCAACACCGAGACCAATCGGGTACCTGCCCGGATGATGACGCTGCAACAGATACGCGACGTGATCGCCGCGTATGGCGATGCGGCATCGCGGATGATGGCGGCCGGCCTGGACGGCATCGAGATCAACGCGCGCAACGGTAATCTGCCCGCGCAATTCCTCAATCCCCGCTGCAATCAACGCACTGACCTCTATGGCGGCGAGCTCGGCAACCGGCTCCGCTTCCTCCTGGACATCATCGCCGAGGTGCGCGGGCGGATCGGCGATCGGGTGCCGCTGGGCTTGCGGGTCTCGGCCGAGCCGATGGACGAGACCGGCCTCACCCCTTCCGAAGTGATCGAGGCCTGCAAGGCGCTGGCGCCGTTCGTCGACTACTTCGACGTCATCGTCGGCTCGATCGGCAGCTATGCCGGACGACCCCATATTGTCCCGCCGATGGGTCTCGCCAAGGGTTACACGGCTGCCAGGGCGGCGACGCTCAGGGAGGTGACTAGCCGCCCGGTGCTGGTCGCCGGAAGGATCACCAGACCCGAGCTCGCCGAGCGGCTTCTGGCCGCCGGACAAGCCGATCTCTGCGGGATGACGCGGGCACTCATCGCCGACCCGGAACTCCCCAACAAGGCGCGGACCGCCCGCCTCGACGACATCCGCGAATGCATCGGCTGCAACCAGGCCTGCATCGGACACGAGCGACTGGGTGTTCCCGTCTCCTGCATCCAGCATCCGGAGACGGGCCGCGAGACGACCCTCGGCCCCCGATCGCGCGTCGAGCGATCCCGGCGTGTCATCGTCGCCGGCGGCGGCCCCGCCGGACTCAAGGCCGCCGCGGTCGCCGCCGAGCGTGGGCATCGCGTGACGCTTTACGAGCGCGCCCGGCAATTCGGCGGCCAGGCGCTGGTGGCGGCGATGATCCCCGGGCGAAGCGAGTTCGGCGGGCTCGTCTCGAACCTCCTCCACGAGGCGCGACGAGCCGGCGCCGAGCTTGTCCCCGGTGTCGCGGTCGACCTGGACCTGATCCGGCGGGAGGCGGCCGACGCGGTCATCGTCGCCACCGGCTCCCGGCCCTATCGGCCGCCGTCGGAGGCGGCCGATGAGATGCCAACGATCGACGCCTCGCAGATCCTCACCGGCGAGGCCGAGGCCGGCAAGTCGGTCGTGATCGCCGACGAACGATGCGACTGGGTCGGGATGGGTATCGCCGAGAAGCTCGTGCGGGAGGGGCGCCGGGTCCGGCTCTGCGTCATCGGCGACGCAGCGGGCGAGGAATTCGAGCCGATGACACGTTACCGATGGCTCGGGATCCTTCACAAGCTCGGCGTCGAGATCGTCACCAATGTCCGGATCGCCGGCACGTCCAACGGCGCCGCCATTTTCCAGCACGTGGCGAGCCTGGCCCCGGTCATCTACGAGGATGCGGATACTCTGGTGCTGGCGCAAAGCCACCGCCCATCGACCGAGCTCGAAGAGGCGCTCGCCGGCTTCGCCGGAGACGTCCACGTCGTCGGCGATTGCCGTGCGCCGCGCACCGCCGAGGAGGCAGTCTACGAAGGACTCATGGCCGGCCTGGCGGTCTAGCGCGCCTTACTGCCCGGTCCGGAGTGTCGGTCTGCGGGACATGCCGGTGGCCTGGCTCCAAGCGCCACGGGGCGCCGCGGCCGGCGCGATCTCGGTGGTGAAGGTGCCCCTCCCGTCGGCGATCCTCCAGGTCGGTGAGAACCGTCTGGGGATCGTCGAGCGGGAGTGCGCCGTTGCCCGAGGCCAGGATCGCTTCGACGACGCCTTGATCCGCAGCGTGCTGCTGGGGGTGCCGTGAGAATCCCTCGGCGGGGCCGGACCTCCCTCGGACGGTCGTCGAGGTCGGCGCCGGTCGGAGTCGCCGGGGCGGAGATCGATCCGATCCGGCTCCAGGCCCATCGTCTGCGCCGCCTCCAGGAAGAGATGCGGCGGCGCGGGGTCGGTGCCTGCCTCCTGTTCGATCCGATCAACGTCCGCTTCGCGACGGGCACGCGGAACATGCAGGTCTGGCACATGCACGCGACTGGCCGGCACGCCCTGGTGCCGGCCGAAGGGCGAGCGGTGTTGTACGAGTTCGGCGGCTGCGAGTACCAGTCAGTGGGGATCGAAGCGATCGCCGAGGTGCGGGTGACACCCACGCTCTACTACTTCGCGGCCGGACCCCGGCTGGCGGAGAACAAGCGGCGATGGGCAGCCGAGATCGCGGAGCTGGTGCGTCAGCTGAGCGCGGGGAACCGGAGCATTGCGGTCGATCGTATCGGCGTGGAGGAGATAGAGCACCTCCGCGGACACGGGTACGTGCTGGTCCCGGCGGAGGAGCTCGTGGAGCAGGCGCGGGCCGTCAAGTCCGCCGACGAGATCGCCTGCCTGGCGGCGGCGGTCAGCGTCTGCGAGGCGGGTATGGCGCGGATGCGCGAGGCCCTGCGACCGGGGATCACGGAAAACGAGCTCTGGTCGCTGCTGCACCAGACGAACATCGCGAGGGGCGGGGAGTGGATCGAGACGCGGCTCCTGTCGTCGGGCCCGCGCACCTTTCCCTGGTTTCAGGAATGCAGCGACCGGGCGATCGAGGCCGGTGATCTCGTGACGTTCGATACCGACATGGTGGGACCGTTCGGGTATCTGGCCGACATCGCCCGCACGTATCATTGCGGCCCCGGCCGGCCGACGGACGCGCAGCGCCGGCTCTACCAGCTCGCCCATGAGCAACTCCTGCGAAACCTCGAGCGGGTGCGACCGGGCGCGGCGTTCCGGGAGATCGCGGAACACGCGTGGACGGCGCCGCCGGAGTACCAGACGCGCTACAACGCGACGCTGCTCCACGGAGTGGGCATGGTCGACGAGTATCCGCGGGTCCCGTATCCCGGGGGGTGGGCGGCCTCCGGTTATGACGGCGTGCTCGAGGAGAACATGTCGGTCAGCGTACACAGCTACCTCGCGGCGCCGGATCGCCGCGAGGCCGTGATGCTCGAGGACCAGGTCGTAGTGACCGCGACCGGACACCGCCCACTGTCCACCTTCCCGTTCGAGGAGGAGCTGCTGCGCTGACGCCCCGGGCCGCCATTGCGGCCGCCATTGGATGACGCCCGCCGGGTGAGCGTGGGTGGCACGCCCGTGGGGCACACGGGCTTGCCTCCCGGGGGCGCCCTTGACAACGGACCGGCGTCGCACTGAAATGCGGACGTCCGGACGACCGCCTCAATGACTGGAATCGTGCCGATGATCCTCCGCATCTTCCGGCTGCGGGCCCATCCGGGCCGCGGCGCCGCGCTGGAGCACATCGTACGGACACGGGGCGTACCGAACATCAGGGGGCGCGAGGGGCTGGTCGCCCTCTTGCTCGGTCGCCCCGACGAGGGCGATGGCGATGAGCTCGTGCTCGTGAGCCTGTGGCGTGATCTCGCCGCCGTGCGAGCGTTCAAGGGCGACGCCTGGAGGGAGGCACGGCTGCTTCCGGAGGAGATCGAGCTGACGGCGGCCGCGTCGGTGTCCCATGTCGTCGTCGACACGGTCGCCGGTCCCATCGATGCATTCTTGGGAGGCGCGGGATGACTCGGCGAATGGGCGTGCGGACCAGCCCTCCATCCAGGTCGGGGGGTCGCGCATGGGGCTGAAACCCGGAGATCACATGCCCCTGCGCTATCAGTTGCTCGAAGCACTCCGGGCCCAGATCACCCAGCAGACCTTCCAGGCGGGTCAGCAGCTGCCGACCGAGAAGGTGCTGATGGAGACCTACCGTGTCAGCCGGTACACCGTCCGGGAAGCGGTCCGCGACCTCGTCGGCGAAGGGCTCGCGCGGATCGAGCGAGGTCGGGGGACATTCGTCGTGCCGCCGCGCATCGAGCAGGAGCTCACGTCGCTCACGGGGTTCGTCGAGGACATGCTGTTGCTGGGCCGTCGTCCCGATGCCCGAGTCCTGAGCGTGAGCAGAGTGGAGGCGCCCACCGGGGTCGCGGCCAAGCTGAGGCTGGCCGAGCGCGACCCGGTCATCCGGGTCGAACGGATCCGTCTCGCCGACGGACAGCCCATCTCATTCGATCTGACGTTCCTGCCCGCCGCGCTCGGGGAGAAGATCGTGCGCGAGGACCTTCGCATCTACCCGATCTTCAGTCTGCTCGAGGACCAGGTCGGGATCGTGCTCGACAAGGCTGAGTACTACCTGGAGGCCCGGGCGGCCGACCGCAAGGTAGCCCGCGCGCTCGAGGTCGTCACCGGGGCCCCGCTGCTGGTGATCGAGCGGACGGTCTTCGATGTGGAGCACCGGCCGGTCGACTACGAGCTGCTGCACTACCGAGGAGATCGCCTGCGCTATCTGGTGCGGCTCGACCGGAAGCGCCCCGACTTTCGGCTCTGGGAGCTCCAGAACAAGCTCGAGCTGTTCGGCGGTCTCGAGTCGCGTCCCGAGCCGGACCGGCTCGAACGCCAGCCGGCGCGACCCGCTCCCAGGCGGGCGCGCCCAAGGAGGGGACGGGGCCGCCGGGCATGATCATCGCCGACGTCCGCGCGATCGCGATCAAGATCCCGGAGACCGAATTCTGGGGAGGTCGCGGAGCCGATGTGCTCCCGGCGCGCCAGGGCGACTGGGACTACATCCAGCAGCCGGGCTGGCTGGGACTGTACTCGTCGAAGATCGAGACCTGCCTGGTTCGCATCGAGACGGCCGACGGCTTGGTCGGCTACGGCGAGGGACAGACGCCGATCGGGCCCGAGGTCACCGCCGCCGCGGTCGAGAAGGTCCTCCGCCCGATCCTCGTCGGGGAGGACCCGATGCGAGTGGGTGTTCTTCGGCGGCGGATGTATGAGGCCCTCATGACCCGCGGCCACTTCACGGGCACCATCGTCGACGCGCTGGCTGGTGCGGACTCGGCGCTCTGGGACCTTCGCGGGAAGAGCTTGGGCCGACCGGTGGCAGACCTCCTGGGCGGTGCCTTCCGTCGCCGCATCCCGGCGTACGTGTCGGGGCTCCGGGGCCAGTCGGCGGACGAGCAGATCGCGAACGCCCGTGAGTACGTCCGACGGGGGTTCCGCGCGATCAAGCTGTTCCTGACGGAGGGAGTCGACAGGGATATCGCACGGCTCCGGCGGATTCGGGAGGGCCTCGACTCCGAGGTGCGACTGATGATCGACATCCTCTGGGCCTATGACCTGCCGGCCGCGGTCCGGATGGGCGACGTGTGCGACCAGCTCGGGGTGAGCTGGTTCGAGGCGCCCATCCATCCTCAAGATCTGGACGGCCACGCTGAGCTTGCGCGGGTCCTCAAGGTCCCGGTCGCCAGCGGTGAGACCGACCGCACGCGATACCAGTTTCTGGAGCAGTTCCGGCGTCGAGCGCTGGACATCGCCCAGCCGGACATCGGGCGCACCGGCATCAGCGAGGGCAAGGTCATCGCGGAGCTCGCGGAGACCTTCAACATCCCGCTCACCATGCACACAGGCATGGCCTCGGCCGCGCTGATTGCCGCCTCACTGCAAGTCGCCGCGACCATCCCGCACTGCTGGTACCAGGAATATCAGCCCCTGGTCACGGATGTGGCGAATCGATTCCTCAAGACGCCCCTGGCATGCGATCAGGGCCACTTCGAGCTACCCACGGAGCCGGGCCTCGGCATCGAATTCGACGAGGCCGCGCTCCGCGCGTACCAGGTCTAGCGCCGTGACCGCAGTATCGACGCCCTGGGTCATGAGCCCCGCCGGGTTGCCGTGGGCGGTGCTGGCGATCGCTCTGGCCATCACGTTCGGCATGAGCGTGCTGCACTCGGTTGTTGGCTTCGCCTTCGGGCTCCTCTCCACGCCGGCGTTTCTGCTGTTGTTCCCGCCGAAGCAGGTGGTGGTGCTGACCGTTCTGCTGATGCTGGTGCTGAACGTGCTGATCATCCGGCGATCCCCCCACGCGGTGGTACTCGGCGAGCTCAAGGAGCTGGCCGGGCCGGCGCTGCTCGGCCTTCCGGTGGGTATCCTGATCCTGGTCATCACGAGTCCGCCGGTCCTTCGCCTGATCGTCGGCATCGCCGTGTTCGGCTTCGCCTCGACTATGCTGTTCGGCGGGGGGCGCAAGCTGGCGCAGTGGGCGGGGACCCCGGCCGTGGCGGGATTCGCGGGCGGGGTTCTGACGACCAGCATCAACTTCAACGGGCCGCCGATTGCCCTCTATCTGGTCGGTCGCCGGCTCGGGACGGAAGCGTTCCGCGCGACGACGGCCGCCTGGCTGCTGTTCGCCCACACGCTGGCCGTTATCGTGTTCGCCGCCACGCGGTTCCTGACCATGGACCTGCTCGCGACCGCGGCCCTCCTCTCACCGGCCTGCCTCGCTGGTTCGTGGGTTGGGCTTCGGCTCGCCGGACGCATTCGTGCGGACGTGTTCCAGCGGTTCGTGCTGGGGCTGCTCGTGGTCATGGGGATCATCACCATCACTTCGTCAGGCTACGGCCGCTGAGCCCCCGATGAGAGGAGCCCTGAGGGGTTACGTGCCGATCCTGGCCACGCCGTTCGACGCCGATCAGGAGGTGGACCTGGAGAGCCTCCGCGGCCTGGTGGACCACCTCGTGGTCTGTGGGACGGACGGTCTGGTCACGCTGGCGAACGCGTCGGAGGGATACCTCCTGTCTGCGGACGAGCGGCGGCGGGTCGCGGAGATCGTCCTGGACCGGGTGGCGGGCCGCGTGCCGGTCGTGGTCTCCATCACGACCTTCGCGGCCAAGGTCGCCGCGGACGAGGCACGATGGGCAGAGGGAGCGGGAGCGGCCGCCGTCCTCTCGATGCCGCCGTTCTACGGCCAGTGGCGCACAGATCGAGCGGGCATGCGGGAGTTCTTCGCCACGGTGGCCGACCGATCGAGCCTGCCGATCGTTCTCCAGGACCACGCCCTGTCGGGCTACACGCTCACCGCCGACGATCTGATCGGGCTCGCCCAGGCGGTGCCCCGGGTCGCCTATTTCAAGATCGAGTACACCAACACCCCGCTGAAGACGCGGGCGCTCGTCGAGGCGCTCGGCGAGCGGCTTGGCGGGGTCCTCGGGGGGTGGAGCGGCATCTTCCTGCTCGAGGAGCTGGCGTCGGGCGCGTGCGGGACGATGCCGGCGTGCTATCTCCCGCGGGTCTTCACCCGCGTGCTGTCCTTCCACCGGGCAGGCGATGCGGCGGCCGCTCGCGCGCTGTTCCGTCAGTACCTTCCGCTCCTCACTTTCGAGCTGCATCTCGGAGGTCGAGACATGGTGAAGGAGATCCTGTTCCGCCAGCGTCTGATCGCCTCGCCGGCGGTCCGCAAACCCGGCGCCTCGGCATGGCCGAAGATGGTGCCGCTGCTGGACGCCCTGCTGGCCGAGTACGACCTGGCGGCGTTCTGAGCAGACACGTGGCGGAGCGCCGGCAGGGCCGCTGATGGTGCACGGCTACTTTCGGAATCACGGATGCCGTCACCTCGAGTTCGAGCTGTTGGGGTACCGGACGGTGACCCTCGAGAACGACGTCGTCCGGGTGACGGTCATCGCCGACCTGGGGGCGCGCCTCTACGAGCTGCTCCACAAGCCCTCGGACACGGATGTCCTGTGGCGGTGGCACCGCGGGCTTCGGCCGAAGGACTACGTCGCGTCGACGCCGAACCCGCGGGGGAGCTTTCAGGATCACTTCGCGGGCGGCTGGAACGAGCTGTTCCCGAGCTACCGGTTTCCCTCGTTCGGCGGGCCGGTGGAGATGGGCGGGCTTCCGATCGGGTACCACGGGGAAGTGGCGTGCGTCCCCTGGGAGTACGTGCTGGAGCGGGACGATCCCGAAGAGGTGGCGATACGGTTCGAGGTGCGCACGGTGCGGACGCCCTTCCGCCTGACGCGGACCATGCGCCTCCGGCACGGCCGCCCGACGCTGTTCATCTCGGAGACCGCCACGAACGAGGGCGGGATCGACGTCCCGTTCGTCTGGGGACACCATCCGGACCTCGGCGCCCCGTTTCTCGACCGCGACTGCGTGGTGGACACGGGCGCCACCCGGGTCGCGGCGTACCGCCAGGACGCCTACCGGATGGGGCGCGTCGCGGCGGAGGACCAGGAGGGACACTGGCCCCATCTGAAGGGCCGCGACGGTGCGATGGTGGACTTGAGCCGCGTGCTCGGGCCGGACGCGCGGGTGAGCGACTGCTTCTACCTCACGGAGTTCGCCGATCCGGCCTGGGCCGCAGTGACGAACCGGAGAACCGGTATCGGCGTCGGGCTCGCGTGGTCGCGATCCATCATGCCGCACGCCCTCGTGTGGCAGGGCTTCGGCGGGGATGAGATCGCGCCTTGGTGGGGGAGCGCCTACACGCTCTGCGTCGAGCCCCTGTCCAGCTACCCGATGGACTACGAGACGGCGGTGCGCCAGGGAACGGCGCTCCGTCTGGGGCCGGGCGAATCCCTGCCCTTCGAGATGGTGGCAAGCGTCTATGCCGGGACGGGACGCGTCCAGGGCATGACGGCAGATGGGACCGTGATCCGGGCTGATCGCGTGCGGTGACGGACCGGCCGCCCGACCATTCACGCCCGTATAGAGGAGGAAGGCCGATGATGAGGCGACCCGTGTTCTTGCTCCTGGCCGTCGGCGCCATCGTGGTGTCGGCGTTGCGCCCCATCCCCGCCATCGGGGCCCCGGGCGACGAGTGTGTGAAGCTGGTGGGCCATGCGGCCTCCGGCGAGAAGCTGTCCATGGACCCTGCGGTCAACACGGCCATCGAGGATCTCCTGTATCTGCCCAACATCTACGACGCCCTCGTCGACCTCGATGCGAGCTTCCGGCCCGTCCCCGTGCTGGCCGAGTCGTGGCAGCAAAGTCCGGACGGGCGGCAATGGACGTTCCGGCTTCGACGCGGAGTGAAGTTTCACGACGGGCGTGACTTCACGTCGGCAGATGTCGTCTACACGTTCAAGCGTCTCCTGGACCCCGCGACCGCATCGGGGGCGCGGGCGACGCTCGGCTTCCTCGACCCCGAGCAGATCGAGGCCGTGGATTCCCACACCGTGCGCTTCACCACCAAGCAGCCGGTGGTGGACTTTCCGGTGGCGACCCGCAACAAGTTCACCTACATCATCCCCAACGGCATGAAGAGCGAGGATTTCGCCAAGCGCGGGATCGGCACGGGTCCGTTCCTCCAGGAGTCCTTCACGCTCGGCGCGCCGTTCAACATCCTGAAGCGGAACCCGCGCTACTGGCAGGCCGGCTTCCCGAAGGCCGAGTGCCTGCGCACGTCGATCGTCGGCGAACCGGTCACGCGGGCCGCGGCGATCCTGTCGGGTGACGCCGACGTCGTGGTGCTGGTCGACATGGCGACGGTGCCGAATCTCTCGAAGAATCCCAAGGTCCAGTTGCTGCGCACGGGCGGCGCCAGCGCGATGGTGATCGCGATGTGGGTCGACACGAAGCCGTTCAACGACAAGCGGGTGCGCCAGGCGTTGAAGCTCGTGATCGACCGCAAGGCGATCAACGACACCGTGTTCCTTGGCATGGGCGAGCTCGGGAACGACAGCCCGGTGCCCCCGAGCAACCCGGTCGCCTATAGTACCGAGATCCCGAAGCGCGACGTGGCCAAGGCCAAGGCGCTCCTCACCGAGGCGGGCTACCCCGGCGGCATCCAGGTTGACCTGTACTCGTCGACCAATCTGCCGGGCATGCTCGGCATCGCCCAGGCGTTCGTCCAGATGGCGGCCGAGGCGGGCATCCGGATCAATCTGGTCCAGGCGCCACCGGCGACGTACTGGAGCGAGACGTGGCTGAAGGTTCCCTTCATGACTTCGGGCTGGGCGGCCCGCCCGCCCGCCGAGGCGCTCGGCGTGGCGTATCGCAAGACGGCGAAATGGCCGGAGACGCACTGGTTCCGCGACGACTACGACGCGTTGCTCGACCGTGCCGATGGCACGGCAGACCCGGCGCGCCGCGCCGACATCCTCAAGCAGGCGCAGCGCATGCTGGCGGAGGAGGGCGGCGCCATCATTCCCGTCTTCGCCCCGGTCATTGCGGGTGTGCGGGCGGAGTGCTCGGGTTACGTGCCGCACCCCTCGCTGAACTACCTGGACTTCAAGTCGGTGTCATGCAAGCGGTAGGGTGAGGCGACCGTCGTCTACCCCGGCGGGCGGCGACTGCGCCCGCCGGGCCACCCCTCCCGATCGGTGCGCTACGCGGCCGGCGCGCGCCGCCGGTGGCCGGTGACCGGCGAGTGAGGGGGGTTGTCCGCCTGGTCGTTCGGCGCGCCCTGCTAGCCGCGCTCACACTCTGGCTCGTCTCGCTGGTGACCTTCTGGTCCATCGAGGCGATGCCGGGCGATGCCGCCACGCGATTCCTCGGTCGCGATGCGACGCCCGAGGCCGTAGCCCGGCTCCGCGAGCGGCTTCATCTCGATCGGCCGGCGCCGGAGCGCTATGGCCGCTGGCTCGCGGGCATCGTCCAGGGTGACCTCGGGCCCTCCCTCGCCAGCAACCGCCCCGTGGCCGTGATCGTCGGTCCCCGACTCTGGAACACGCTGACGCTCGCGGGGCTGGCCTTCCTCCTGCACCTCCCGGTGGCGCTGATCCCCGCGGCGGTCGCCGCCCTCAACCGGGATCGGCCGGTCGACCACGCCATCGCGGCCGTGAACCTGATCGCGGTCTCGCTGCCGTCGTTTCTCATCGCCACGCTGCTCCTGGTCGGCCTGGTGATGATCGTGCCCGTCTTCCCCGCCGTCTCCAGCGTGTACCCGGGCATGCCGCCCGCCCAGCGTCTGCGCGCGCTCGCGCTGCCCGCGCTCACCCTGGCCATCGTCATGGCCGCCTATGCCCTTCGCATGCTCCGCGACAATCTCGTCGAAGTGCTCGATTCGGAGTACGTGCGTATGGCGGAGCTGAAGGGGCTGTCACAGCGCCGAATCCTCCTTCGCCACGCGCTGCCGAACGCGCTCGGCCCCACGCTCAACATCACCGCGCTCAACGTCGCCTACCTGGTCAGCGGCGTGGTCATCGTCGAGAAGGTGTTCGCCTTTCCGGGCTTCGGCACGACCCTGGTGGACTCCATCCTCGTCTCGGACACGCCCGTTGTGCAGGCCTGTGTGTTGATCGCAGCGGCCGTCTACATCGCCGCAAACCTGCTTGCCGACGTGGGCGCGCTGCTCTTTCACCCCCGGCTCCGGGAGGCGGCATGACGCCGTCCGTGCTGCTCGCGCCCCCGGTGTCGGTGTGGGGCGCCCGCGTCGTTCGGCGGTGGCACCGGACCCCGCGCAGCTTTCAGGTTGGCGCGGTCATCTTGATGGCGCACGTGGTCGTCGCCCTCTTCGGCCCCTTCGTCGTGCCGTATGGCCCCGCGCAGATGGGCGCCGGGCTGCCGCTCGCGGGTGCCGACTGGGGCCATCCCTTCGGGACCGACATGCTGGGTCGCGACGTCTTCTCCCGCGTCGTCCACGGCGGCCGCATCGTCCTGCTCATGTCGATGTCCGGCACGGCGCTCGGCCTCGCGATCGGGGCGATCCTGGGTCTGGTGAGCGCTTACGTCCGCGGATGGTTCGACGAGGTCGTGATGCGGCTGATCGAGGCCGTCATCAGCATCCCGTACCTCGTCCTGGCGCTCTTGGTGGTGACGGTGGCCGGGCCGGCCCTGGCCGGTAATCCCTTGCTGGTCGTGGCTGTGATCGCGTTCGTCTACGCCCCGCGCGTCGCGCGCATGGCACGCGCCGCCGGGCTCGACATCGTGACGCGAGACTTCGTGACGGCGGCGCAGCTGCGTGGCGAGTCCGTGTGGTCGATCGTTCGCCGGGAGCTCCTGCCGAACGCCACGGGCACGCTGTTCGTCGAGTTTGCGATCCGCGCGGGTTACGCGCCGGTCCTCGTCGGATCGCTCGGGTTCCTCGGCTTCGGCATCCGGCCGCCGACACCCGAGTGGGGGCTCATGATCAGCGAGAACCGCGAGCTCGTCCTCGCGGCGCCGATGACGGTCCTGGGCCCCGGTCTAGTCCTGGCCTCGCTGGTCGTCGGGCTCAACCTCTGGACCGAAGGCGTCGCCCGCATCCTGGGCCGGACCGCGCGAGTGGGCGAGCAGTGACGGACGCGCTCGCCGCCGTCCGGGTGGACGATGTCTCGCTGGCGTATGACACGGGCGACCGCCCAATGCTCGCCCTCCGCCACGTGAGCCTCGCCATCGGGAAGGGGGAGGCCTTCGGGCTGGTCGGTGAGTCCGGGTGCGGCAAGTCCACCCTGGCCTACCTGCTCGTCGGCTACGTGCGGCGGGGCGGGCAGGTCATCGGGGGACGGGTCCAGATGGACGGGGCCGACCTGCTTCGCCTCGGGCGCCGGGACCTGGCCCGCCTCCGCGGGCGACGTATCGGCTTCGTGCCCCAGAACCCGGCCAGCGCGCTGAGCCCCGGGATGCGAGTCGGCGAGCAGGTCGCCGAGGTTCTGCACGCCCACGGCGTGTCCCGTACGCGCGAGGCGGCGACGGCGCGCGTCGCCGAGCTCCTCGCCGCGGTCGGCCTTCCCGATCCCTCGCGGACGGCGCGGCGCTATCCGCACCAGCTCTCGGGCGGCCAGCAGCAGCGGATCGCGATCGCGAGCGCGCTCGCCTGTGCGCCGGACCTCGTCGTGCTGGACGAGCCGACGACGGGGCTCGACGTGACGACCCAGGCGCAGATCGTCGCGTTGCTGAACGACCTCCGGCGGCGGACCGGGGTCGCCATGCTCTACGTCAGCCACGACCTCGGGCTACTGGCGCAGATCGCCGACCGTATCGGGGTGATGTACGCGGGCCGGGTGGTCGAGCTGGCCGAGACGGCTGAGCTGTTCGCGCGCCCCCTGCATCCCTACACCCGCGGCCTCCTCGGCTCGATGCCACGGCTGACGGCATCCGGCGTCCGGCTCGATCGCCCGCTGCGGGGCTATCTTCGGCTGGCTGAGCTGCCCGCCGGCTGTCCGTTCGCCCCGCGGTGCGAGTTCTCCGAGCCCGCATGCTTTGACGAGCCGCAGTCACTGGTCACGACCACGTCTGGCCACCTGGTGGCCTGCCGACGATGGACGGCGCTTCCCGTCCCCCGGGACGGGGCGCGGGGGGCGGCCAGCGCGCGGAGGCCGTCTCGCACGGCCACCCTCTTGTCGCTGGAAGGGGTGTCACTGGGCTACCGGACGGCGCGGCTCGCGGGCTCCTGGCTCACGGGGCCCGCGCCACGTGCGGTCGTTCGCGACCTCACGTTTCAGGTCGGCGAGGGCGAGACGTTTGCCCTGGTCGGGGAGTCGGGCAGCGGCAAGTCCACGATTGCCCGGGCGATCAGTGGACTCCTCGCCCCCACGGCCGGCCGGATCACCTTTGGCGGCGCGCTCCTGCCGGGCCGCGTGGGGCAGCGTCCGCCGGCCCTGCGCCGCCGGATCCAGTACATCTTCCAGAACCCCGATGCCTCGCTCAATCCTCGCGCCAGAGTCGGGGAGATCCTCGGTCGGCCGCTGGCCCTGTTCTTCGGCACGACCGGCAAGGACGCCCGGCGGGCGATCGACGCCGCGCTCGCCGACGTGCAGCTCGATGCCTCCTACGGGCGACGCTTTGCCGACGAGCTATCCGGCGGCGAGCGACAGCGGGTGGCGATCGCGCGAGCCCTGGTGGCACGCCCCGAGTTCCTGATCTGCGACGAGATCCTCTCGGCACTCGACGTGTCGGTGCAAGCCGGCATCCTGGAGCTCCTCAGGCGCCTCAAGCACGAGCATGGCCTCACGATGCTGTTCATCGCCCATGACCTCGCGGTGGTGCGGGCCGTGGCCGATCGCGTGGGCGTGCTGTACGGCGGCCAGCTTCTCGACACCGGCTTGACCGAGGACGTCTTCGCGCCCCCGTATCACCCATACACGCACCTGCTCCTGTCGGCGATCCCGTCTCCCGGCCGCCCACCGCTTCACCTCGTCTCCCCGGAGGGGACACCCGGCTCGCCGGAGGGCTGCCCGTTCGCTGATCGTTGCCCTTGGCAACCCGGGTCGCTGTGCCGCGAGGTGTCACCACCCTGGCGTGAGACCGGGGCCAGCCAGCGGGTTCGCTGCCATCTGTCGGTTGGCGAGCTCGCCGCCCACGCTCGCGAGCACCCCGTCCTGCCGGATTCGTCGCCGGATTCGTCGCCGGATTCGTCGCCGGATTCGTCGAAGGAGGTCCCGTCTTGAAAATCGTCTCGAGCGAGATCCTGGTCCTGGCCGACCCCCCGCCCGCTCCCGGGGAGGTGACGTTCCGCACACCCTCCGCGGGCGCCTGGCCCGTGCGGATCACGGAGCTGGCGATCCTCCGGCTGCGGACCGACGAGGGGATCACCGGCTGGTCCGAGATCTTCTCGGTTCCGGCCGGCGTGGCGAAGACCGTGCTGGACGGCCCCGACTCCTACCTCGGCCGCCTTCTCGTCGGCGAGGACCCAATCCCACCGGAGCGGCTGTGGGCGCGACTCTACAACACGGTGTTGCACAGCAACCGACGTGGCTGGCAGATGATCTGCATCGGCGCGGTCGACGTCGCGGCCTGGGACATCTTCGGCAAGCTGCTCGGTCGTCCCGTCTACCAGCTCCTGGGCGGCGCCGAACGGGCGAGCCATCAGGTGCTCGATGACACGAAGGGCAGCCGGGCCGTGACTCCGTACTGCACGATCATCTCGCATGAGTGGGACCGGGAAACCATCCTGCGGGAGCAGATCGAGAAGCTCGTCCAGCTTCGGGAGCTCGGGTTCCGGGCGATGAAGATTGAACCGATGCGCTCGAGCCGCGAGACCATCGTCGAGCTCACCCGTCGCGCCCGCGAGGCCCTGGGGCCCGACGGCGTGCTCTGTGTCGACGTGGGGTGTCTCTGGAACGACGTCGGCATGGCCCTCGACGTCCTCCAGCGTCTCGTCGAGTTCGATGTCTTCTTCCTGGAGACACCCTTCCCCGTGGACTCGGTGGAGGCCTACGCGCGGCTCACGGCGCGCTCGCCGATCCGGATCGCCGCCGGCGAGCACACGGTCTCCCGCTGGGAGTTCTTCGACTTCATGGATCGCGGCGGCATGCACGTCGTCCAGCCGTACATGACGACGGTGGGCGGGCTCACCGAGGCGCGGCGAGTCCTCGAGCACGCCCTGCCGCGCGGCGTGCTCGTCATTCCGGGCAACTGGTCCACCCAGATTCTCGGCGCCGCGACGGCCCAGTTCGCGATGATGTCGCCGATCTCGCCGCTCGTGGAGTACTCGCCCGCCGAGATCTATCCCTCGCCGCTGCGTCGCGCGATCCAGGATCTTGGATTGCAGGTCGTGAGGGGGCGGATCGAGCTGCCCACGGCCGCCGGCATGGGCATCGAGCTGCCGGAGAACGTGATCGCGAAATTCCGGATCGGCTGAGCGGGGGAGCGTACGCTTTCACACGACACGCCCGAGGAACCCGGCTCCGGGCGGGGAGAACCGAGATGAACTCGCTGATCACGCCGCAGCTCCGTCGTACCTCGGAGATCCCGTTCCACAGCGACCGGGCTCCCGGTGACCGGTTCGTCTTTGTCGGCCGTGTCCTCGATCCAGTCTGTAAGCTCTACGTCGTGGGGCGACGGGTCGAGGACGTCGCGGCCGACCAGCCGGAATGGTTGGACGACCACCGGCACAACTGCCCAACGTTCTACGTTCTCCTCGGGCGTAATCCGGACCTCACCGGGCTCGCCGCCGAGGTTGTGATCGAGGGGACCGTGTTCCTGGCTGAAGCCCCGGCCGCAGTGCTCCTGCCGACGGGCGCGCTTCACCATCACCGGCTCGTGCGGGGTGGCGGCTGGTCGTTCCACGTCAACGTCCGGCCGGACTACGTCGAGTCGCTGCTTGACCTGCCGGACCAGCCGCTTCGGGGCGTGCGAGTCCCGGAGGTCTGCCGGACCGCCTAGCCCCGCTCGGGGACCGTCCGAGCCTGGGAGGAGAAGGAGGGCGCATTCGATCCTGGTTGGCCTGCTGGGCCCGGCCCCCTGCTGTGGAAGGTCATCAGCCCCGATGACTTCCACGATCCTGGCATACGTCTTCACGTGCACCAGTTCGGCCCCGGCGTCCGCGCCGGTTTCGCCGAGGCGCTGCACCGCCAGGCCGCTGACGAGGCTTACATCTTTCTCCCGGACTTCGGGCGCAGCCTGGAGGTGGAGGTGACTGCTGACGGCGCGGCCGGCCGGGTCCGCGACCTCGGCACGGCGTACCATCCAGCCGGCTCCGCCCACGCGTACCGGCACCTGGCTGGTGAGGGATTGGTCCTGAAGTTCCTCAGGCTCGGAGGCAGTTGCGCCCAGTGAGCGCCGCGGCGGTCAGCATCGCCTTCCAGACCGACCACCCGCTCCACGCCTACGGCCCGCTCGCCGCCGCCGCCGAGGCCCACGGCTTCGATGGCGTGTCCGTCTACAACGACCTGCTGTTCCAGCCCGCATGGCCTGCCCTCTTCGAGATCTCGCGGAGCACCCGCCGCGTGCGGATCGGCCCGGCCGCCATGAATCCGTTCATCTGCCACCCGCTGATCCTTGCCGGCCACGTGGCGCTGCTCGACGAGGCCTCCGGGGGGCGCGCTTACCTCGGGCTCACGCGCGGGGCCTGGCTCGAGTTCCTGGGAATCGCGCCGGCCAAGCCCGTGTCGGCGCTCCGCGAGGCCTTCGAGTGCATTCGCCACCTCCTCCGCGGCGACCGGCGGCCGTACCGGGGGCGGGTCTTCTCGCTTGCCGGCGGCGAGACGCTCCGCTGGCGCGTGCCCCGGAGCGAGGTCCCGTTCCTCCTCGGTGCGTGGGGCCCGCGGGCGATCCGCGCATGCGCGCCCCTTGTCGAAGAGGTCAAGGTGGGCGGCACCGCGAGCCCAAGCGTGGTGCGGACGGCCCTCGGCCAGGTCCAGGCGGCGGCCGTCCAGGCGGGGCGCCCACCGGACGCCATCGGCCTCGCCGTGGGCGCGGTCTCGGTGGTCGACCGGGACGGCGGGGCCGCGCGCACCCTGGCCCGCCAGAAGGTTGCCCTCTACCTGCCGGTGATCGCGCGGCTCGATCCCACGCTCCCGGTCGAGCCCGAGCAGATCAGGCGGATCGAGGCCGCGCGGGCGGTGGGGGACATCGCGCGCGCGGGCCGGGAAGTCCCGGACGCGGCCCTCCGGTGCCTGGCGTTCGCGGGGACGCCGGACGAGGTGGCGGAGCAGGCGTTCGAGCTCTACAAAGCAGGGGCCGGGCGCGTCGAGTTCGGCACGCCGCACGGCCTCGACGAGGCGGCCGGGGTCCGGCTCCTCGGCGAGACGGTGCTCCCCGACCTGCGTCGTCAGGGAATCGGTGCCAGACCGTGACAGGCCCGCGCGCCCCGGACGAGTTCGAGCTCTACGACCTGGCCGTGGTCGTCGAGCGCATCGAAGGCCACTGCACGTGTGACATGCGGGTCGGCGACCGAGTCGACCTCCGCGGCGGACAGCTGGCGATCGCGGATGCGCGCGGCTTCTGCCTCTACGCGCTCCAGGCGGCCATCCCGCTCCTGCCGGCCAAGCAGCGCCCCGGCCAGCCGGCCGACTGGATGGAGACGGATGCGCGCGTGACGTGCCCCGATCCGGCGTGCCGGCTCATCATGCGGATCGAGCGCACCGGGCGGCGTGTGCTCCGCCACGGCGACGTCAGCGCGGTGCCGTGGGAGCCTCCCCCAGCCCCCGGCGCGTCTCCCGCCGGCTGAGGACGGGCGCGACGCCTGGCCCGCGCCGCGTCCGACCCGCTACGTCCGCACGTGGCGCGAGACGACCGCCTCCTCGCCGAGGAGGCCTCGAGGCCGGCAGAGGAGCACTGCGGCCAGGGCGATCCCGATCAGGACCACCTGGAGCGCGGCGCCCCGCGCCTGCATTGCCTGAGGCAGGAGCGTGGCGACCAGCGCCCCGCTCGCGCTCCACAGACCCCAGACGAGGATGCCGCCCACGAGGGCCCCGCGATTGCTCCCGGATCCTCCAACCACGAGCATCGTCCAGACCTGGAACGTGAGGATCGGGAGGAAATCCTCGGGCGCGACGAAGCCGATGAAGTGGGCGTAAATCGCCCCGGCGAGCCCCATGACCATCGCGCCCAACACGAACGCCTCCAGCCGGTAGCGCGCCGGGCTCTTGCCCAGCGCCGCCGCGGCGGCCTCGTCCTCGCGGAGGCCGCGGAGCACGCGCCCCCACGGGCTCCGGACGAGCCGCTCGAGTCCCACGTAGATCGCGGTCACCACGAGGACGACCAGCCCGAGATAGAGGACGTTCCGGCCGACCGGCGTTCGCGCCCAACCCGCCAGGGGCCGGGGAATCTGCACGATCCCGAAGGGCCCATTCGTCAGCTTCGTGAAGTTCAACGCGACCAGCTGGATCGTCACCGCGACTCCGAAGGTCGCGATGGCGAGGTAGTCGTGGCGAAGACGCAGCGTGACCGCGCCTACAAGAAGCGCGCAGACTCCGGCCAGGGCGGCCGCCCCCACCCAGCCGACCGCGACGGGCAGCTCGAGCCCACCCCAGTGGTCCGGGGAACCCGGCCCTGTCAGGAGCGCTGAGGCGTACGCTCCGACGGCCACGAAGCCCGCCACACCGACGTTGAAGAGCCCCGTCACGCCCCACTGCAGGTTGAGGCCGAGGCAGAGCAGGGCGTAGTAGAGGGCGACGACCAGGAAGAAGACGAGGTACGCGCCCAGGTCGGCGATCACGACGCTGGCCTCCTCGCCTCGGCCGTCACTCGTGCGTGCCCAGAATACCCCGGGGGCGGATTAGCAGGACCACGAGTAGCACCATGAAGGCGACGGCCGCCCGGTACTCGGCGCCGACGAGCGGGACGGCGAAGGCCTCGGCCAGCCCGATGAGAAGTCCGCCGAGGACAGCTCCGTACACGCTTCCGACGCCGCCCAGGATCGTGGCCGCGAACAGCGGTAGGAGGAGATCGAAGCCGAGCCACGGCCGGACCTGGACGGTGAGCCCCACGAACACGCCGGCCACGGCGGCGAGGGCACCTCCAAGCAACCACGTCCAGCGCGCTACGGCCAGGGGATCGACGCCGACCATGCGGGCGAGCGCCGGATTCTCGCTCACCGCACGCATCGCGCGGCCGAGCGTCGTGCGGGTGAGGAGGAGGTGCAGCCCGACCACCAGCACGGCCGTGAGCCCCAGCACGAAGAGCTGGTCGGGGGTCGCACGCACCGCCGGGAGCCCGGGCACGACGGGGGCCGCGAGCTGGATCTCCCGCGTGTAGTACGCCGGTTCGGGTCCATAAACGAACGCGAGCCCGTAGCGCAGCGCGAGCGACGCGCCGAAGCTCGCGATGACGAGCACGATCTGCGCGCCGTGCCGTTGGAGCGGCCGGAAGAGCACGCGGTCCAGGGCGAGCCCGACGGCGCCCGTGAGGATCATCGCCACCGCCAGGGCCGCCAGGAAGGGCCAGCCGAACGACAGGGGGCCGAGCCGGCCGAGGCCGCCTCCGGTGGCGGCCGTCCACGCAAGGAGCAAGCTCAGAACGAAGTACGCGCCCCAGGTGATGAGGTCGCCGTGCGTGAAGTTGGCGAAGCCGAGGATCGAATACGTCAGGGTGAGCCCCACCGCGCCCAGGGCGAGGGTCGACCCGAGGAGGAGGCCGTCGACCAGGAACGGAAGCCAGCTCACGATGGGCCACCTCGCCATTGGATGGTGCCGATGGCGATCGACGGCCCCATCACCGCGCCCGCGCTCCCGGCCCACCGAGGTAGAGGCGCGCCACCTCGGCGTCTTCGAGAAAGCCGGCGGCCGCGCGCGTCAGGCGGTCGCGACCCTCGACCAGCACCGTGGCGCGGTCGGCCAGCGCCACGGCCGCGCGCACGTTCTGCTCCACCAGGACGATGGTCACCCCGAGTGCCCGCACGGTCCGCAGCGTGTCGAAGACCACGGCGGCCAGCCGGGGCGCGAGGCCGGCCGAGGGCTCGTCCAGGATCAGCACGCGGGGTTCGACGACGAGCGCGCGGGCGACGGCGAGCATCTGTCGCTGTCCCCCGGACAGACGCCCGGCGGCTAGCGTCCTGAGTCGGCCGAGGTCGGGGAAGAGCGCGTACTGGGACTCGATGCGCCCGCGCCGCCGCGGACCCGGGAGGACGGCCGCCGCCAGCTCGAGGTTCTCTCGCACGGTCAGGCGGGCGAAGACGTTCTCGGTCTGCGGGACGAAGACCAGACCCTGGCGCACGAGCTGATGCGCTGGGAGCCCGGTGATGTCGCGCCCGAAGAATTCGACCGTCCCCGCCGTCACGGGAAGAAGTCCCACGATGGCCTTGACCAGGGTCGACTTTCCCGAGCCGTTCGGGCCCAGCACTGCCACGACTTCTCTCGGACGCGCGGTCAGGCTCGCCCCCTGCACGATCGGCAGCCCGGGCTCGTAGCCGGCCACCAGATCGCGCGCCTCGAGCGCCAGCCCGTCCCGCGTGGCCGGAACGTCTGGATCCCGCTGCGCGCCATCGCTCATGCGACCCCCCGGGCATCCCCGCCCGATGCGACCCAGGCGCTCACAGCGGCGCCCCGCCCAGGTACGCGTCGATGACCCGCGGGTCGGCCCGCACGGCGTCCGGATCACCCACCGCCAGGAGCGCGCCCCCCGCCATGACCACGACCGGCCGGCAGAGCTCCATCACGATGTCGAGGTTGTGCTCGATGACGAGGACGGTGACGCCTCGCCGGTTCAGGGCGCCGATCCGGTCCACGAGCGTCTCGAGGAGCGCCGGGCTCACGCCGGCCGCTGGCTCGTCGAGCAGGAGCAGCCGCGGCTCGGTCATGAGGGCCCGCGCGAGCTCGAGGAGCTTTCGCTGGCCGCCCGAGAGCACGCGGGCCGGTTGCCCGGCGTACCCCGCAAGCCCGAGGAAGTCGAGCAGCGCCCGGGCCTGGTCGCGATGGCGCCGCTCCTCCGCAGCCACGGCGGCGGGCCGGGTCCAGTTCGTCCAGAACCGCTCCCCCACCTGGCCGCGCGCCGCCAGCATGACGTTCTCGAGGGCGGTCATCGCAGGGAAGGGACGGGGCACCTGGAAGGTGCGCGCAACCCCACGGGCGAGCACCCGGTGAGGTGGCTCGCCGTCGAGCCGGCGCCCGTCCAGGAGGATCCGCCCGGCGCTGGGCACGAGGGCCCCGGCGATGAGGTTGAAGAGAGTGCTCTTGCCGGCCCCGTTCGGCCCGATCAGGCCGGTGATGCTGCCGGCGGCCACGCGAAGGGACACGTCCTGCACCGCCGCGTGGCCGCCGAACCGCCGAGTGACGTGCTGGATCTCGAGCATGGCGTGTCCCGGGTCCCGGAGCGCCGCGCCTTGTCACGGGCGGGCCGCCCCCGTATCATGCGGGCCACACGATAGCCAGCGCGGCCCGAACGAGTCAACCGATCACACGGAGGGAAGCCATGTTGCGCACCGGCACGCGGTGGAGCCTTTGGGGCGTCCCCCTCCTCGGCCTGATCCTGGCCGGGGCGGGCGCGGTACACGCCCAGCAGTGCACGAACACGGTCGGCGTCGTGATGGAGCTCACGGGGCCCGCCGGCCAGTTCGGGCAAGCCGGGTCGAAGGCGGTGGAGCTGGCCCTCCGCGACCTGAACGAGGCGGGGGGTCCCGCCGGATGTCGGCTGGCGGCCGAGATCCGGGACTCCCAGAGCCAGGGGACGGTTGCCGTCGACGCCGCCAAGCAGCTCGTCGAGATCAAGCGGGTGCCGGCCATCATCGGCGGCATCATCTCGTCCGTCTCCATCCCCGTCCTCACGTCGGTCACCGCCCCGGCCGGCGTCGTCCAGATCTCCCCGGCGTCGTCCTCCCCGACTCTCACGAACCTCGGGCGCGAAGGGAAGAGCGGCGGCTGGTTCTTCCGCACCATCACGACCGACGCGCTCCAGGGGGTGGCGGCCGCGAAGTACGCGCTCGATCTGGGCCTCCGCCGCCTGTCGGTGATCCACGTCAACAACGACTTCGGCGTCAACATGGTCCGCGAGTTCTCGAAGGCCTACGCCGCGCTCGGCGGAACCCTCGTCTCCGTCACCCCGTACAACCCGAGCCAGGCCTCCTACCAGCCCGAGGTCACCAAGGCGCTCCAGGGGACACCGGACGCCCTCTACCTGGTGAGCTATCCGGTGGACGGCGCGACGATCGCGCGGACGTGGATCTCCCAGGGCGGGGTCAAGAAGTTCCTGCTCAATGACGGCATGAACAGCGCCAAGTTCGTCCAGGACGTCGGCGCCGAGCACCTGAACAGCGCCTACGGCACGTCCTCGGGCACGACGAAGACGCCGTCGACCGAGTACTTCGCGCGCGAGTACCCGGTCTTCGCCAAGCCGTTCGAGGCGGGTGCGCCGGCCGCCGACCGCTCCTACGATGCGGCGGCCATCCTGGGCCTCGCGATCGCCCAGGCGGGGAAAGCCGAGTCGGCCGCGATCCGCGACGCGATCCGCAAGGTGCTCGACCCCAAGGGCACGGCCATCTACGCGGGCGCGGCGGAGTTCCGAAAGGCCTTCGATCTCCTGAAGGAGGGTAAGCCCATCCGCTACGTCGGCGTGATCGGCCCGGTCCAGTTCGACCGCTTCGGGGACATCACGGGGCCGTTTCGCCTCTGGCGGATCCAGAACGGCGAGGTGCAGACGACCGGCGAGATGTCAGCGGCCGAGGTGGACCAGCTGAAGGCGAAGCTCGAGCCGTAGGCAAGCGGGCGGTCTTCCTCTCCGACGACTGGTGCCACGACTGGTGATGGATCCGGGTCGCCCGCCCGGGCCGTCGCGCGCCACGCCGCCCCGCCGCGAGGACGGCGGCACGGTCCGGACCAGCGTCGGCAGCGGCACGGTCTGGGAGGCCATGGCCGGCTACGCCCGGGCGGTCCGTATCGGTGACCGCATCCTCGTCTCGGGCACGACCGCGACCGGGCCGAACGGTGTCGTGGCGGAAGCGGACGCCGCCGCCCAGGCGCGCTTCATCCTCGACAAGATCCAGCGGGCGATCGAGTCCCTCGGGGGCGGGCTCCGGGACGTCGTGCGGACGCGGGTCTACGTGCGCCGGCTGGAGGACTGGGAGGCCGTCGCGCGGGTCCACGGCGAGCGCTTCGGGGCGATCCGGCCGGCCAACACGCTCGTCCAGGCCGGGCTCGTCGGCGACCCGTATCTCGTCGAGATCGAGGCCGAGGCGGTGATCGGCGCCGGGGATGCGCTTCAGTCTCCGGCTGAATAACGACCTCACCCTCCCCGAGTACGTTGCCCTGGCGCAGACCGCCGAGGCGGCCGGCTTCGACCAGTTCTGGGTCTCGAACGACCTCTTCCTGCGCAGTGCCCCCGTGATCCTGGCCGCGGTGGCCCATGCCACTGATCGGATCGAGCTCGGGACGGGGATCCTGAACCCGCACACCATCCACCCGGCCGAGCTGGCCATGTTCGCCGCCACGATGGACGAGCTGACCGGCAGCCGGTTCAACCTCGGGCTCGGCGCGGGGGCGGCGGACTTCCTGGCGTGGATCGGCCTGACCGACCCTCGTCCTGCCCGCACGATGCGCGAGACCATCGGCGGCATCCGCCGGCTCCTCGGCGGCGAGGCCCTCGCATCGGACGCCGGGCCCTTCCTCCGCGGCAGCGCCGAAGCCTACCTCCGCTTCCGCCCCCGGCGCGTGACGCCGATCTACCTGGGCGCGATGGGGCCCCGGCTGCTCGCCCTGGCGGGCGAGCTCGCGGACGGGGTGCTGCCGCTCCTCCTTCCGCCCGAGCACTATTTCACGGTGCGCCCGCTCGTCGACACCGGCGTCCGTCGACGCGATCCCACGCGGGGCCCGCTCGATCTCGCCGCGTGCGTGTGGGTCTCGGTGGCGGAGGACGTGCTGGCGGCGCGGCAGGCCCTCGCGGAGAAGGTCGCCTATTACGGCCAGGCCCTCGGCGACCTGATCCACGCCAGGCTCGGTGTGACGCGCGAGGCGTTCGCGCCGATCACGCGCGCCGCCATGGCGGAGCGCGACCTCGCGCGGGCGGCCGCGATGGTCACCGACCCGATGCTCGCGATCGGCATCGCGGGCCCGCCGGAGGCCGTAGTCGAGCGGCTCCTCCCGCTGGTGCACGCCGGGGTGCGTCACATCTCGCTCGGGCCCCCGCTCGGCCCGGACCCGGTGCGCGCGGTCGAGCTCCTCGGGCGGCGAGTTCTGCCCCGTCTGGCCTGATGACTCAACGACGGGGAGCGCCTGACGTTCCTCCCGGCCTTGCGCCGGATCAAGACGGGAGAGTGCCCGCGCGTCTTGACAGGTCCGAACCTCCATGAGAGCGTCGGCGTGATTTGAGGCACGTCCCCACGGCTGCGGTCGCTTGGGATCCTCCGTCGGCTTCATCCCGGGCCGCCGCGGCGCAGTGCTCGCGACATCACGCTCGACTGGGGGAAGAGTTATGACAACAGTGTTCGCCCTGATGAGCCTCCTCGTCTTGTGCTCCTACGAGCCGGCAATGGCGCAGCAAGCGACGTTGAAGGTCTGGAGCCACTGGGGGGCCGAGCCCAAGAAGCAGGAAGTCGTCATGCACGTGGCGAAGCTGTTCGAGGCGAAGTCCCCCGGCACGAAGGTCGAGATCACCTGGTGGGACAAGACCCAGATGTATCCGGCGGCCCGCGCGGCGCTCGCCGCCGGGGCGGGCTTCCCGGACGTGATGTACATGTTCGCCGGCGAGACCGACGAGTTCGTGAAGGCCGGGTGGATGACGGATCTTTCCACAGCGATCAATTGGGAGAACGTGAAGAGCCAGGCCAAGCAGTCGTGGACCCTGCCGGGGCCCGGCGGGAAGACCGGCGTCTGGGCCCTCACCATCGAGGCGTGGACGGACGAGCTCCTCTACAACAAGAAGCTCTTCCGGACGCTGGGAATCCAGGTGCCCGCGGACCTGACGTTCACGCAGGACCAGCTGAAAGACACGGTCCGGAAGTGCGTGGCCGGCGGCGTGTCCGGATTCGCGAACAGCGTCGGCGACCGTGATTTCCCGGGGCAGGCCCTCGTGAGCGACCTCCTGCTCAGCAAGCTGGGAGAGGCCGACCTCTTCAAGCTGTGGACCGGTGACCTTTCCTTCAAGGACGCCCGGGTCCTGGAAGTGCTGCGGTACTTCAAGGAGCTGGTCGACCTGAAGGCCTTCCCGCCCACGTTCAGCACGATGACCCTGGCCGAAGCGCATCGCTACTTCCACACGCAGGAAAAGGCGTGCATGTTCGTCATCGGGTCGTGGTACACGGGCCGGGCCTTCGCCGATCCCCAGCGCGGTGGTCAGCCGAAGGAATTCGAGCTCGGGATGCTGAAGAGCACGGCCATGAAGGACGGCAAGGGCGTGGGCATGAAGTTCCTGGGCCTCGGCGGGGGGTTCGGCGCGGTCAGCAAGAGCCCGCTGGCCGCCCAGGCGGTGGCCTTCATCGGCACCTTCGCGGACGAGAGCATCGGCAACATGTGGACGGGCAAGACGTCCGAGCCGACGGCGCTCAAGACGAATCCCGCGAAGATCGAGAGCGAGCGGCCCGACTACGTCGCCGAGTACGCCAAGGCACACAAGGACGTCCGGTACCCGGCGACCGTCGGCGATGGGACGTGGCGGCGACAGATGAAGCCGGGCCTCCGCGAGGCCTGGGTGCAGGTGGTCAACCAGGCGCTGCCGGCCGGACTGATCTCGGTCGACGACGCGATGGAACGCCTGGAGCAGGTGCGGGTCTCCGGCAAGTAGGGGCCGGAATCGCTGCGCGAAACGGGGCGGCCGGCGCCACGCGGCCTGGCACTGCCACAGTCTTGGTCGTCGCCGCCCGTTCCCTGATTCCACGATCGATCTGGCGCTGCCAGGCTCGGGAAGCCTCGGCCGGAACCGCCCCCTCGATCCGAGGGCGGCGGGCGACGCCCCTCTCCGACCGTCGCGCGCCCTGACGGAGGTGCGATATCGGCGTCGTCTCCCCGAGGCGTAGCGGCCTGTCCTGGTCCGCGGCCGTGCGACGCCCCAGGGTGGTTGGCAGTTTTCTCTTCCTGAGCCCCGCGGTCGTCCTCTACTTCGGCTTCGTCTTCTTCCCGGTGGCGATGACCTTCTACAACAGCGTCCACACGCTGAAGGCCGACTTCGGGTTCGAGACGCAGTTCGTCGGTCTCGCCAACTTCGCCGAGATCCTGGGCGAGGACGTCATCTTTCGCCGGGCGGTCGTGAACACCCTGGTCTGGGGGGTGGCGGCGGCGCTGCTCGAGATCCCGCTGGGCTTGGCCCTGGCGCTCTGCCTCTACTTCCGCGTGCCGCTGCACCGCGCCTTCCGTGCGCTGTGGTTCACACCCGTGCTCATGTCCTACCCGGTGGTGGGCATCATCTGGCTCTGGTACTTCAACTACGACTGGGGCGCGATCAATTCGGTGCTGAGGCTCGTGGGCCTCGGCTCGCTCGTGCAGTCCTGGCTGTCCAATCCGGTCACGGCGCTTCCGAGTCTGATCCTCGTCACGACCTGGATGTGGGCCGGCTTCAACATGGTGGTCCTGCTCGCGGCGCTCCACGCGATTCCCCAGGAGTACATCGACGGCGCGCGGGTCGACGGCGCCAGCGTCCGGCAGGTCGTCTTGAACGTCCTCGTGCCGCTCGCGCGCCCGACCATCGTCAACCTGATGATCCTGTCGTTCATCGGAAAAATGAAGCAGTTCGCGCTGGTGTGGGTCATGACCCGGGGCGGCCCGCTCTGGGCGACCGAGACCGTCGCCACGTACGTCGTGAAGCGCGCCTTCCACTGGCGGACGTTCGACCTGGGGTACCCCTCGGCCATCGCGGTCATCTGGTTCGTGATCGTACTCGGCCTGTCGCTCCTCCTCACCCGCGCCCTGCAGCGACGCGAGCTGATCCAGTACTGAGACCCCGCGAATGAGTCCTGGGCGCCGGATCGTCTCGGGTGTAATCCTGATCGTGCTGCTCGGGTACACGGTGTGGGCCGTCTGGCCCTACGTGTGGACGGCGATGATGTCGCTCCGGACGACGGAGGAGATCCTCCGCGACTACTACGGGCTCCCGATCCCGGCCCACTGGGACAAGTTCACCGAGGCGTGGACGCGGTTCGGCTTCGGCAACTATCTCCGGAACAGCATCCTGGTGACCCTCGGCTCGATCGTGATCGTCACGTCGGTAGGCTCGATGGCGGCCTACGCCTTCGGGAGGCCCCGCTACGTCTTTCGCGGTCGGGAGCTCCTGTTCGGGCTGATCTTCATCTCGATCATGTTCCCTCCGCAGATCATGCTGCTGGCCCTGTTCCAGCTCCTCGCGAAATACGGGCTGATCAACACGCGGCTGGGCCTGATCCTCGCGTACGCCGGGGCCGAGCTCCCGTTCACAATCTACCTCCTGCGGGCCTTCTTCGCCCAGATTCCGGCGGAGATCGAGGACGCGGCGCGGGTCGATGGCTGCGGCGAGTGGGTCGTGTTCTCGCGGATCATGATCCCGATCGCCTGGCCCGCGCTCACGACCACCATCATCCTGAACTTCATCCTGTTCTGGAACGAGTTCGCTTACGCCGTCGTGCTGATCACCGAACAGAAGGCGCGGACCTTGCCACTGGCCGTGATGTTCCTCCAGGGGGAGACGTTCGTCGACGTCGGGATGCTGGCCACCGGGATGATGATCTCCACCATTCCGGTGATCGTGCTCTACATGTTCCTCTCGGAATGGTTCGTCAAGGGGATGACGATGGGGGCGGTGAAGGGCTAGGGGCAGGCCGCTCCGCGACGCGTCAGAACCACTGGCGCTTGTCGACGACGTTGCGGAGCGGCTCATTGCGGACGAACCGCCCGAGGTTGTCGAGGAGCACGTCGAGCCAGCGCTCCGAGACCCCGGGCGCGCTGGCGGCCACGTGCGGGGTGATCACCACGTTGGGCATTGCCCACAGCGGGTGATCCGCGGGCAACGGCTCCACCTCGAACACGTCGAGGCCCGCGCCGGCGAGGTCCCCCGCCCGCAGGGCCTCGGTCAGGTCGGCGAGGTCTACGATCACGCCCCGCCCCACGTTGATCAGGAAGGCCGTGCGCTTCATCCGACGGAGCTGGGCCCGCCGGAACATCTTCTCGGTGTCCGGCGTGTGCGGGGCGCAGATGACGACCCAGTCCGACCGCTCGAGGAGGACGTCGAGCTCGGCCGGGCGCAGGACCGCCTCGACCCCGGCGAGCCCGGGCAGTCGATCGATCTTGGGATCGAGGCCGATGATCCGCATGTCGAACGCCGCCGCGCGCCGGGCCAGCCCGGCGCCGATGCCGCCGAGTCCGACGATGCCAACCGTCTGGCCGGCCAGCAGGCCGACCTCGTGGGGCTCCCAGCGACGGTCGTGCTGGAGCCGGGCATACCGGCGCATCCCCCGGGCGAGCACCAGCATGAGGAGGAACGCGTGCTCCGGGACCATGTCGTGGTACACGCCCCGCATGTTGGTGAGCAGGGCGGGATGCTCCGCCAGCTCGGGGAACATGTATCGCTCGAGGCCGGCGATCGGCGCCTGGATCCAGCGGAGCTGCCGGGCCGCCCGCAGGAGCGGCGGCGTGATGCTGCCGTAGAAGGCGTCGGCCGCGCCCACCTCGCGCTCGGCGTCGGCCTCGGACTCGCACTCGACGACGCGCAGGGCGGGGGAGACCGCCTGGATCCGGCGCAGCCACTCGTCGCTGACCCGGGGATGGATGACGAGCTTCATGGTCCGGTCTGGCCCCGTCACTTGTCGGCGACCGAGCCGTCGTCGTGCAACGGCGTGTCGATCTCGCGATAGAAGTGTGGCATCTGCCTGAGCGCGTCCACGTTGAGCTCGACGCCAATGCCCGGGGCGTCCGGCACGCGCAGGTACCCCTGCTCCAGGATCAGGGGGCGCTTCAAGATCTTGCTCTCGGGCGGCTGATCGTTCAGCGCGTACTCCTGCAAGACCTGGTTCGGGATGCAGGCGTCGAGCTGGACGCTCGCGGCGATGCTCACGGGGCTCATCGTGATGTGCGGCGCCACCCCGGCGAGATACGCCTCGGCGAGGGCGGCGATCTTCTTCACGTGGGTCAGGCCGCCCGCCAGGCATAGATCCGGGCGGACGTAAGCGATCCCCCCGCCCTCGAGCAGCTCCCTGAACTCGTAGATGGTGTGCAGCCGCTCGCCGATCGCGACGGGCACCGGCGCTTGCGGCGCGAACTGCGCCATCGACTTGATGCTCTCGTAGACGATTGGGTCCTCGCAGAAGAACGGCCGGAACGGCTCGATGGCGCGGGTGAACGCCAGCGCCTGGATGGGACTGAGGCGCCGGTGGACCTCCACGCAGAGATCGACGCCCGGGCCGAGCGCTTCGCGCACCGCGCCGACGCACTGGACCGCCTCGGCGATCAGGGCGTCGTGGCGCCGGGTCTCGAAGCCCAGCAGCAGGGGGTTGAAGCGCACCGCCGTGAAGCCTTCGGCGACCCGCCGGCGGGCGTTGGCGACGACGCCCTCGACGGTCGGCGCGTCGACGTGGACGTAGAGGCGAATGCGATCGCGCGTCTTCCCTCCGAGCAGCTGGTAGGCGGGCGCGCCGAAGTGCTTCCCCGCGATGTCCCACAGCGCGACATCGATGGCGCTGAGGGCCGACCCCACGGCGGCACCTCGAAACTGGGAGTTCCGGTAGAGGAACTGCCAGTGATGCTCGATCTCGAGGGGATTCTTGCCTCGGAGGTACGGCGTCCACGCCTGGACCATCGCCTGCGCGGTCGTGGGGTAGCCCCACATCCCGGCCTCACCGAGCCCGGTGAGCCCGTTGTCGGTGTGGATCTGGAGGTACATCCACCGGTCACCGACCAGGTACGAGTCGATCTGCTCGATCTTCAAAAGAGCGCGCTCCTCGAATCAGGGTGTGGTGCCCCCGTGCTCGCGCGTCGCGCGTCAGAGCACAGGCGTCATGAAGCACGCATTCCGACAGGGCGTCAAGCCCGCAGCCTGCCGCGGGCCGCTCGCGCAGGCCCCGCGCCGCGTGTCGCGCGGCATCCGTCGGCCGCCGACGTGCCGGAATCGGCTAGTATGCAGGTCTGGGCACGCATCGAGTGTCACGTCACCCATGGACACGCTGAGGAGGGCCTTGGGAATGCTCGAGCTCGGTCTCAAGGGAAAGATCGCCATCATCACCGGAGGCAGCGACGGGCTGGGCCGTGGCGCCGCCGAGCGGCTGGCGGCCGAGGGCGCGCGCGTCGCGATCTGCGCCCGGCGCAAGGAGCACCTGGACCAGGCGGCGGACGGGATCCGCAAGGCCACCGGCGGCCAGGTGCTGGCCCGCGTCGCCGACGTGTCGCGCGCCCGCGACTGCGAGGCCTTCGTGGCTGCGGTGACGGCAGAGTGGGGCGGTGTGGACATCCTCCTCAACAATGCCGGCACCTCGGCGGCTGCCGCCTTCGAGAAGGTCGACGATGACGCCTGGCAGACGGACCTCGACTTGAAGCTCATGGGGGCGGTGCGGATGTGCCGGCTGGTCATCCCGCACATGCGGCAGCGAGGCGGCGGGTGCATCGTCAACGTGACCACGGTCGGAGGCAAGGCACCCGTGGCCCGGTCGCTGCCCACCTCGGTGAGCCGGGCCGCGGGCATCAACCTCACCAAGTCCCTCGCGAACGAGTATGCCGCCGAGAACATCCGGGTGAACACCATCTGCATCGGGTTGGTGCGAACCGCCCAGATCGCCCGCCTCGCGAAGGGAGACCTCGAAGCCCACTACCAGGAGCTGGCCAAGGGCGTGCCGCTTGGTCGGGTGGCCCATGCCTCGGAGTTCGGAGACCTCGTGGCCTTCCTGGTGTCGGAGCGGGCGACCTACATCACCGGCACGGCCATCAACTTCGACGGCGGGAGAGGGATGACGGTGTGACCATGAGCCAACGGATCTTCGCGGAGCCCACCCCACCTTCACCCGCGCGTCGGCCGGAACTGTCAGGATCTCCCGGTGAGTGGCCGGGCAGGTCCTCGACCAGGGGAGCGAGGAAGCAGCGGTTCGGTTGAAGCCGAGTGTCTGTCGGTGTCGACCACCGCCCTCGACGAAGGGGACAGCCGGGTCCGCGTTGACGGAACACCCAGGCCCGCCTCACTCGAGGACGGTGCCGCAGGCCGGGGTCGCGGCCAGGACGGAGCGGATCTCGGGAACGGAAATCGTCACGCGGAAGGCGCCCCCGTTTCGCGAAGGGTCACGGTCGTTGACGCCGAAGCTGAGGTGGCCCCCGCGCGGCGTCGTGAAG
>Ga0114129_10000869_pt1 | contig 39307 bp, 32 predicted proteins | sample RhiMetdeltSRZDD1_FD_80071 | JGI IMG/M metagenome (GOLD analysis project Ga0114129, IMG submission 80071) | Populus rhizosphere microbial communities from Tennessee, USA - Rhizosphere MetaG P. deltoides SRZDD1 (version 2) (version 2) | ecosystem: Host-associated > Plants > Roots > Rhizosphere >...
CGCTGGTAGCGCATGGCCGCGTCGAAGATCGACATCTCTTCGCCGCTGGGCTGATGTCTCGTAACGCCTCCCTCGATCCCGGGCACCATGTGGTTCCGGATCCGCACGTTGGCGAAGGTCCCGCGCGTCATGACGCGGTCGTTTCCGCGTCGGGCACCGTACGTGTTGAACTCGTCGGGCACGACGCCGAGCGACATCAGGTAGACGCCGGCGGGCGAGTTCTTCTTGATCGCACCGGCGGGGCTGATGTGGTCCGTCGTGACGGAGTCCCCGAAGATCGCCAGCGCCCGGGCGCCGGCGACGTCGGTCACAGGCGGGTGCTGGAGCGAGAAGCCTTCGAAAAACGGCGGTTCCTGGATGTAGGTGTTGCGGATGTCCCAGGCGTATGCGGTGCCGGTCGATCCGGGAATCTCCTTCCAGAGCGGGTTCGCGTCGGCGAGATCGGCGTAGAGCTTCGCGTAGGTCTTGGCGTCGACGGCCGAAAGCAGCGCCTCGGCGACCTCCGTCATCGACGGCCAGATGTCGCGGAGGAAAACCGGCGCACCGGCCTTGTCCGTGCCCAGGGGCTCGCTCGTCAGGTCAAGGTCGACGCGGCCGGCCAGGGCGAACGCCACGACGAGCGGCGGGCTCATGAGGAAGTTCGCCTTGATCGACTGATGGATGCGGGCCTCGAAGTTGCGGTTGCCCGAGAGGACGGCCGCCGCGATCAGATCTTGCGAGTTGACGGCCTCTTCGACGCCGGCGTCGAGCGGCCCCGAGTTGCCGATGCAGGTCGTGCAGCCGTACCCCACCAGGTTGAAGCCCAGGTGATCCAGATAGGGCTGGAGCCCGGTCTTGGCGAGGTAGTCCGTCACGACGCGCGAGCCCGGAGCGAGCGACGCCTTGACCCGGGGCGAGACGGTCAGCCCGCGCTCGACCGCTTTCTTGGCGAGCAGGCCGGCGCCCAGCATGACTGAGGGGTTGGACGTGTTGGTGCACGACGTGATCGCCGCGATCAGCACGTCTCCGTGGCCGACGTCCACCTGGATCGGCGCCTGGACCTCGAGCGTCTCGACGTTGGGCGTGGGCCGGTTGTTCGCCATCTCCGACTCGGTCCAGGGGTTGATGTCTTCCCTGCGCGCCTTCTCGACGCCGGGAGGTCTCATGCTGCCGCCTCCCGGCGTCGCGCGGCCCAGCTTCGCCGGAAAACGGCGCGAGAGCTCGGCCGCATCCTTGCCGTAGCCGCTTTCGGAGGCCGGGGCCATGAACAGGTTCCGGAACGTCTGCTTCAGCTCGGGCAGGTCGATGCGGTCCTGCGGGCGGCGCGGCCCCGAGACACTGGCTGAGACGGTCGCGAGGTCGAGGTGCAGGATCTCGCTGTAGTCGCAGTCTCCTTCGCGTGGGATTCCGAAGAGGCCCTGCGCCGTGTAGTACGCGCGGAACGCGTCCACGTGCTCGCGACTGCGGCCGGTGGAAAGGAGGTAGCGACAGGTCTCCTCGTCGATCGGGAAGTAGCCCATCGTCGCGCCGTACTCCGGAGCCATGTTGGCGACCGTCGCCCGGTCGGTGACCGGGAGCGACGCCGCGCCCTCCCCGAAGAACTCGACGAACTTTCCGACGACCTTCGCGCGCCGGAGCATCTCGGTCACGACGAGCACGAGGTCCGTCGCCGTCACACCCTCGCCGAGCTTGCCCGACAGGCGCACGCCCACGACGTCGGGCGTCAGGAAGTACACGGGCTGGCCGAGCATTCCCGCCTCGGCCTCGATGCCGCCCACACCCCAGCCCACGATGCCGAGTCCGTTGATCATCGTCGTGTGGGAGTCGGTTCCCACCAGCGAGTCGGGGTAGTAGACGCCGTTCTCGACGAAGACGCCGCGCGCCAGGTATTCGAGGTTGACCTGGTGCACGATGCCGATGCCGGGCGGGACGACCTCGAAGCCCTGGAACGCCTGCATGCCCCACTTCAGGAACTCGTAGCGGGCGCGGTTGCGGCGAAACTCGATTTCCATGTTCATCCGCAGGGCGTCCGGGGTGTTCCACTCGTCGACCTGGACCGAGTGGTCCACGACCAGGGCGACGGGCACGAGGGGCTCGATGCGTTTGGGATCCCGCTGGAGACGGGCGACGGCCGAGCGCATGGCCGCCAGGTCCACGAGAAGCGGCACGCCCGTGAAGTCCTGCAGGAGGATTCGGGCCACGACGAAGGGGATCTCGGCGGTGCGCTCGCTGCGCGGCTTCCACGTGGCGAGGGCGCGGACGTCGTCTTCCTTGACCCGTTTGCCGTCGCAGTTGCGGAGGAGCGATTCCAGCACGATGCGAATGCAGACCGGGAGCCGGGAGACCTCCCCGAGGCCCTCTTTCTCGAGCTGCGGGAGGGAATACAGAGCGCCGGTCGATCCGCCCGGCAGGGAAAACGGCTGGCGCGCGCGCGCGGAGAAGCTCATCGCCGGTATCGTATTCCACGCGACAGCGGCTGATAAACTCCCTCTCTCCGATGGGACCGCACGTTCTGGGCTGGCTCGCGGTCGCCTGCTATTGCGGCGCCGAGGCCGTAGCGACCGTTTCCCTGGTGCGCGGCCGCGGCACTCTCTACCGCCTCGCGCCCGTGCTGGTCGCGGCAGGGCTGGTTCTCCACTTCATGGACCTGATGCAGCGAGCGCGCGCACTCCATTCCGTTCCCTACCGCACGCTCGGCGGGTCGGTCTCGTTCTTCGGCTGGATGCTCGGGATCGCGTACCTCTTTTTGCTGCTCCGCCACCGCGAGCGCGCGACGGGGCCGTTTCTCATCCCGTTCATCATTCTCGCTACGGCGGTGGGTCTCATGCTCCCGGACGCCGCGGCCGCTCCCGGGCAGGGTCTCCACGGCTCCGTGTTCGCCCTTCACGTCACTCTGGCGATCCTGGCCTACGCGGCGTTCGCGCTGTCCTTCGTCCTCTCGGTGCTGTACCTCGTGCAGAGCCGCCAGCTTCGCCGCAGGCAGACCGGGCTCCTCTTCTCCCGTCTGCCGCCTCTGGACGTCATCGCGCGACTCAATCGCACCAGCGTCACCGTCGGGCTCGCGGTGCTCACATTCTCGCTGATCCTCGGGATCTTCTGGGCGGAGAAGGTCTGGCCGAGCATCGCGGATCCCAAGGTCGTGTGGGCCGTGATCACGCTCGGTGTCTACGGCTTCCTGCTATGGATGGATCGACGCGGATGGGAGGGGCCGCGCGTGGCCGTGCTGTCGATCCTCGGATTCGGCGTCGTCCTCTTCTCCTACACCGTGGTCAACCTCTACTTCAGCCAGGCGCACAGCTTCCGATGAGCGCCGGCGAAGCCCGACTCCTGCTGCTGGGTTGGAGCCTCCGCGGAGGCACCAGCAGCCTGTCGCTGCGCGAGCGCATCGCTTTCTCGGCCGACGAGACGAAGGAGGCGTTGAACCGCATCCGCGACCAGGGCCTGGTGCGTGAGGGCGTCATCGTCGCGACCTGTCACCGCAGCGAGATCTACGGCGTCGCCGACGGCGACGCGCCGCGTGAGCAGATCGCCGCGCTGATCTCGGAGTGGCGGGGATTGGATCCGGCCGAGCTCGCCGGGTCGAGCTTCTATCGCGAAGGCGCCGACGCCGCCCGGCACCTGTTCCGCGTCGCGGCGGGGCTGGACTCGATGGCCCTGGGAGAAAGCGAGGTCCTGGGGCAAGTGCGCTCCGCGTTGCGCGTGGCCCGCGAGGCGAACGCCACGCGCGCCGTCCTCCACCGCATGTTCGAGAGCGCGGTGGCGGCGGGAAAGCGCGTGCGGACCGAGACGGAGATCGCACGGCACCCTCTCTCGGTGCCTTCGATCGGAATGGAGCTGGCGAGGAAGGTCTTCGGACGCATGTCCGAGCACACACTGCTCGTCCTCGGCGCGGGAGAGACCAGCGCGCTCTTCGCCGAGCAGGCCGTCGAGGCCGGCGTCGCCCGCGTCCTCGTCGCCAACCGGAGCCCGGAGAAAGGCGAGGCGCTGGCCTCGCGCATCGGCGCCACCGCGGTCGACTGGAACGCGGTCCCCGTCACACTCTCGGAAGCCGACGTCGTCGTCGGAGCCACGGCCAGCCCCGAGCCCGTCGTGCGGCGCGCCGACGTCGAGGCGGCGATGCGCGCGCGGCGCGGTCGCCCGATGTTCTTCCTCGACCTCGCGATCCCGCGCGACGTCGAGCCGTCGGTCGCCGAGGTCTATAACGTCTATGCCTACGGGCTGGACGATCTCGAGGGCGTCGCGGCGGAGAACCGGCGCCGGCGGGCCCGCGAGATTCCCGTGGCCGAGGCGATCCTGGAGGAAGAGCTCGCGCGCTTTCTCAACTGGTTCGGGAATCTGGCCGTCGTGCCGACGCTCTCGGACCTGCAGGGGCGGCTCGCGTCTCTCCGCGACGCGGAGCTGGCGCGGATCCCGGCCGAAGAGCGGGAACGGTTCCGCGCGTTCGCGGACGCGATCGCGAACAAGCTCCTCCACGAGCCATTGCGGCGCCTGAAGGCCGAGCCGGACGCGTCGCGCAAGCTCGACCGCGTCGAGGCCATCCGCCACCTCTTCCACCTGGACGAATGAGACTGCGGCTGGGCGCACGCGGGAGCGCCCTCTCCCTCGCGCAGGCCGCCCTCGCGGAGCGGGCTCTCGCGCCCCACGCCGAAGTCGAGCGGGTCCTCGTGCGGACGACGGGCGACCGGCGGTCGGCGCGCGGCGAGCCGATCGGGTGGAAGGGCGACTTCACGAAGGAAATCGACGAGGCGCTTCTGTCGGGACGGATCGACCTGGCCGTGCACAGCCTGAAGGACGTCCCGTCGCTCCTTCCGGAAGGGCTCGCGCTGGCGGCCGTGCCCGAGCGGGAAGACCCGCGCGACGTCCTCGTGTCGAAGTCGCGGCTGCCGCTGCTGGGGCTGCCGAAAGGCGCGCGCGTCGGCACGTCGAGCCCGCGCCGCCGCGCCCAGCTTCGAAGGGCGCGCGCGGACCTCGAGGTCGTCGACGCGCGGGGCAACGTGGATACCAGGCTGAAAAGAGTGGCCGAAGGGAAGTGGGACGCGGTGGTCCTCGCGCGGGCCGGGCTCGCGCGCCTGGGCCGTCTCGAGGAGATCGTCGAGACGTTCCCGGAGGAGGTATTCCTCCCGGCTCCGGGCCAGGGCGCCCTGGCGATCGTGACGCGCGCCGACGACGCCGAGGTCCGAGCTCTCGCGCAGCGACTCGACGATGCCGCGTCGCACGCCGAAGTCCTGGCCGAGCGGGGGCTGCTCGCGCGTCTGGAGGCCGGATGCCGGGCGCCGCTCGCCGCGCGCGCGAAGGCGCGGGGTGGCGCTCTGGTGCTCACCGCCGGCGTGTTCTCCGACGACGGATCCTCGGCGATCCTGGAGACCGGCGAGGGACCGGTCGAGGCCGCCGAGCAGCTCGGACGCGAAATCGCCGAGAAGCTGCTCGCCCGCGGCGCGGCCGACCTGATCGAGGCGGACGGGGCATGAGCCCGGCCGTTCTCGTGGTGCGGTCGGGGTCGAAACCGTTTCCGCCCATGGCCGGGATCACCTTGCGCGAGCTCGTCAGCCACACGATCGCTTCGATTTCTCCGCCGCCCGGCGCATTCGACGGCTCGCCGGATTTCGTCGTGTTCACGAGCCAGCCGGCGGTCACCCGGGTCGCGAACGATCCGCTCCTGGCGCGAGTCCTGGCCGCGTCCCGCGTTGCCGCGGTCGGCTCGGCCACGGCGAATGCCCTTCGCCGGAAGGGTGTCGAGCCCGCAGTCGTCGCCTCGGGTTCGGCCGAGTCTTTCCTGGCAGTCCTGCCACAGAAGCTGCAGGGAAAGCGGGTTCTCTTGCCGTGCGCGGAAGATGCCGGGCAGGCGCTGCCGCGCGCCCTGACGAACCGCGGAGCGACGGTCGAACGTGTCGTCGTGTACCGCAAGGATCCCTGCCGCTTCGATCCGGGCGTCAGCGAGGAGCTTCTGGATCGGCCGGTCGGGGCCTTCTGCGCGACCGCGCCCTCGGCGGCGTCATGGCTCTTCGGAGGGCTCTCGCAGGAGGCGGCACGGCTCCTGCGGACGACTCCGTGCGTCGCGCTCGGTCCGGCGACGCGCCATCGCCTCGAATCCCTCGGCGTCTACTCCGTCCGCGTTGCGGAGCCGGCCACCTTCGAAGCCGCGGCCCGGCTGCTCGAGGCGCTTGCGGCCGCGCCGACGCAGAAATAGGCTGCCTCGACCATGGCCGGGTTTCCGATCGTCCGTCTTCGCCGCCTGCGCCGCAGCGCGGGCTCCCGGGCGCTCGTGCGGGAGACCCGGCTTTCACCGGACCGGTTCGTGGCGCCCTTCTTCATTCGGCGCGGAGCCGGCCTGCGCGAGGAGATCGGCTCGCTCCCCGGTGTTTTCCGGCTTTCCCCCGACCTCGCTCTCCGGGAAGCCGAACAGCTCTCCTACCTCGGGATTCCTGCCGTGATCCTCTTCGGCATCCCCGACCGAAAGGACGAGACCGGCTCGGAGGCATGGGACGACGCCGCCGCCGTCCAGCAGACCGTCAAGCTCCTGAAGAAGGAGTTGCCGCACCTGGTCGTCATGACCGACGTCTGCCTCGACGAATACACGTCGCACGGGCATTGCGGCGTGGTGCGCGACGGACGCGTGGACAACGACGCCACCCTTCCGCTCCTCGCGCGGACCGCCGTGTCGCACGCCCGTGCCGGCGCCGACGTCGTGGCCCCCTCCGACATGATGGATGGACGGGTCGCCGCGATTCGCAGAGGCCTGGACGAGGCCGGGTTCCTCGATACCGCGATCCTGGCGTATGCCGCGAAGGCGGCGTCAGCGTTCTACGGTCCGTTCCGCGAGGCCGCGGACTCGGCGCCGAAGTTCGGAGACCGGCGCGACTACCAGATGGACGGCGCAAACCGCCGAGAGGCCATGCGCGAGATCGCTCTGGACCTCGAGGAGGGCGCCGACGCCGTGATGGTCAAGCCCGCCCTCGCCTATCTCGACTGGATCCGCGAGGCACGGGCCCGCTTCGACGTTCCGATCGCGGCCTACAACGTCTCCGGCGAATACGCGATGGTCAAGGCCGCCGCTGCGCGCGAATGGATCGACGAGAGGCGCATCGTGCTGGAGATCCTGACCGGCATCATCCGGGCCGGCGCGGACTTCGTGCTGACGTACCACGCGGCCGACGCCGCGCGGTGGCTGCGCGAAGGCCACTCGACGTCGTGAAGGATCCGCGCAAGGCGCGCGGCGGGGCGCGCTCGGCGGCGCTCTTTCGCCGCGCGCGCAAGGTCATCCCCGGCGGCGTGAACTCCCCGGTGCGGTCGTTCGCCTCGGTCGGCGGCGAGCCCTTCTTCGTCGCGGCGGGGAGGGGCTGCCGCGTCCGCGACGCCGACGGACGCTCTTACATCGACTACGTGATGTCGTACGGCCCGCATCTCTTCGGCCACGTTCCCGCCTTCCTCCAGCGCGCCCTGTCGAGGGCGATGCGGCGCGGCACTTCCTATGGCGCGCCGACCGAGCTCGAGGTGCGGCTCGCGGAGAGGGTGGCCGAGATGGTTCCGTCGATCGAAGTCCTGCGCCTCGTCAGCTCAGGCACGGAGGCCACGATGAGCGCGGCCAGGCTCGCGCGCGCCGCGACCGGCCGTAAGCGTCTCGTCAAGACCGAGGGCGGGTATCACGGCCACGCCGATTCGTTCCTGGTATCGGCGGGCTCGGGCGTGGCTACGCTGGGAATCGCGGGCAGCCCCGGCGTCCCCGAGGAGCTCGCGGCGCTGACGACCGTCGTGCCGTACAACGACGTGGAGGCGCTCGAGGCCGTTTTTACGACGTTTCCGGGCGAGATCGCCGCGGTGATCCTCGAGCCCGTCGCGGCCAACATGGGACTGGTCCTGCCGAAGCCGGGATATCTCGAGAGCGTCCGGGAGCGGACGCGCAAGCACGGCGCGCTCCTGATCTTCGACGAGGTCATCACGGGGTTCCGGCTGGCGTCGGGAGGAGCGCAGGCGCTCTTGGGCGTAACCCCCGATCTGACGACGCTCGGCAAGATCCTCGGAGGCGGCCTGCCGGTGGGCGCATACGGAGGACGCCGCGACCTGATGGAGAAGATGGCGCCGTCGGGCCCCGTCTACCAGGCGGGTACGCTGTCGGGCAATCCGCTCGCGGTCTCGGCGGGTCTTGCCATGCTCGACGAGCTCCGGCGGCGGCCGCCCTATGCGGTTCTGGAGCAAGGGGGAAGCCTCCTCGAGTCGCTCCTGCGCGCTGAGATCGATGCCCGCGGCCTCTCCGACGAGGTCTGCGTCACGCGCCTGGGGTCTCTGCTGACGCTGTTTTTCACGCCGGGCCCGGCCGTGGATTTCGCGTCCGTGCGCGGAGCGGACACGAAACGCTACGCGGCGTTTTTTCACGCCATGCGCGAGCGCGGCGTCTTTCTGCCGCCGGCGCAGTTCGAGGCCTGGTTCGTGTCGACGGCGCACGGCGAGCCCGAGATCCGACGGACCGCTCGTGCCGCGGGGGAGAGCCTCGGCGTCGCGTTCGACAGCTAGAAGTCAGCTTTCCGGACTTCCCGGGGCCCGGAACCGCCGGAACCCCTCCACCGTCGAGAGCCGCATCTCTTCGGTCTGGCCGGGAAGCCAGGGCCGCGGCACGCCGAGTCGCTGGATCGCGCGGTCGGCGATCTGAAGAGAGGTCTCGAACTCTTCGGCCACGACCTCATCGGCTCCGGCGGCGGAAAACGCCGGGATCTCGGCGATGTAGCGGGCGCGCGCGAGGATGAAAAGTTTCGCGTTGAGCCTCCGGCAGTGCCGAATCGTCTGCCGCGTCGCCCTGGGATCCGAAAGCAGGACCACCGCTGCCCTCGCGCTTTCGATGCCGTTGCGGCGAAGGACGACGTCGTTGGTCGAGTCGCCGTATTCGATCGGCACGCCCTTCTTCATTCCGCGCTTGACGCGGTCGGGATCCAGGTCGATCACCCGAAAGGCGACGCCGGTCTTCTTCAGGACTCGCGCGACGGTCTCGCCCATATGCCCGAATCCGATGACCAGGACGGTGTTCTCGCCGGGAAGCGGCGGGAAGGATCGCGGAAGACCCGCGGCGCCCCCGGCCACGCGGAAGGCCACGGCGTGGCTCGCCTCGGAGAGAAACGGGGTGGCGATCATCGTGATGATCGCCGCCGCCAGGAACGTCTGGTAGACCTCGCTCTCGATCAAGCCGGACAACCGTCCCTGGCGCAGCAGCACGAAGGAGAACTCGCCGATCTGCGCGAGCGACAGGCCGACCACCGTCGCCACGCGGAGGCCGTATCCCAGAGCGAAGACTGCGGCCCCGCCGGCGATCGTTTTCCAAACCAGGATGAGGGCGAGGAGAACGCCGACGGGAACCGCCGAGGCGACGACGGTCCGCGCGTCGAAGAGCATCCCGATCGAGACGAAGAAGACGGCGCTGAACACGTCGCGAAACGCGGCGACGTCCGCCTGCGCCTGGTGCCCGTACTCGGACTCCGACAGGATCAGGCCGGCCAGAAACGCTCCGAGCCCGGCCGACAGGCCCGCCCAGGCCGTCGCGATCGAAGAGCCGAGAACGAGGAAGAGGACGGCGACGACGAAGATCTCCTTCTGCCGCGTGCCGGCGAGGGCGCCGATGAAACGCGGCACGAGGAAGCGCGCTGCCACGAACAGAGCAGCGGCGGTGATGGTGGTCTTTCCCGCGGCCGCCAGCGACGGGACGAGCCCCGAGGACCCCGCTCCGGCCAGGTAGGGAAGGGAGAGCAGCATCGGGACGACCGCGAGATCCTGGAAGATCAGGATCCCGACGAGGACTTTCGCGTGCGGCGCGTCGAGCTCCCGCCGGTCCATCAGGAGCTTTAGCACGATGGCCGTGGACGACAGCGCGACGAGGTAGCCGAAGAAGAGGCTCCGCGAAGCGGGGTATCCAGCCAACGCCGCGACCGCGTAGACGAGCGCGATCGACGCGGCGACCTGTATGGGCCCGGCGACCCAGACGACCTTCCCGAGCCGGCGCAGGTTCCCCAGCGAGAGCTCGAGGCCGACGGTGAAGAGCAGCAGGACGACGCCGATCTCGGCGAGGATCTCGACGACGTGCACGTCCCGCACGAGACCCAGCCCAAACGGACCCAGGATCGCTCCGGACAGAAGAAAGCCGATCAGGGGCGGCTGGCGGAGGCGGTGAAGAACGTAGGCCGTGCCCAGGGCCACCAGGAAAATCAGGGCCAGGGGCCCGACGAACTCCGGGGCCTGCATTCGAGAATTATGCGCTCCCGGAGTTCTCTGGTAGCCTCCCGGCCACTTCATGAGCGCATCCGGAGCCCTCGCCGCTGCGCCGGCGGCCCGCGAACGCCACCCTCGAGGTCTCTACGTTCTCTTCTGCGTCGAGCTGTGGGAGCGCTTCAGCTTCTACACGATGCTCGCGCTGTTCACGCTCTACCTCCAGGACAAGGCCGAAGGCTTCGGCTGGACGGATGCCCAGGCCACCACGCTCCGGGCGAACTACCTGCTGTTCGTCTTCTTCAGCCCGCTCATCGGCGGATGGCTGGCCGATCGCTTCCTGGGCTATCGCCGCGCGGTCATGATCGGAGGGTTCTTCTTCATCGCCGGGCACATCCTGCTCGCCGTCCGGTCGCTGCCCATGGTGTACACGGCGCTCGCGTGTCTGGTCATCGGCAACGGGCTCTTCAAGCCCAACGTCTCGACGATCGTCGGCAACCTCTATCCCAAGGGCAGCCACCTGCGGGACCGCGCCTACAACATCTTCTACATGGGCATCAACACGGGAGCGACGGCGGGCCCCATCGTCGTCGAGTTCGTGCACCGCAAGTACGGCTTTCACCCGGCGTTCGCCGTGGCCGCGGTGGGGATGGTGATCTCGGTCGCGACGCTGATCGTTTTCCGCAAGTGGATCGAGCCGGGGGACCGAACACCCGGCGGCCGCGAGGACGTCGAGGACGCCAGCCCTCCGACGGCGATCGACGCCGTTCCGGAGGGCCGACGGATCTTCGCCCTGATCGTCATCTACCTGGTGTCGATCGTGTTCTGGATGATCTTTTTCCAGAACGGATCGACGTTGACGTACTGGGCCAACGACAACACCGACTGGAACTTCTCGGGCATCATCTCCAACGCGATCGAGCCCTTCTTCGTAATCGCGTTCTCGCTGCCCTTAGTCTGGCTCTGGAGGGAGCTGGACAAGCGCGGCAAGGAGCCGGCGACGACGACCAAGATCGCCTTCGGGATGTTCCTGATCTCCGCGGCGTTCTACGTGATGTATTTCGCCGGGAAGGCCGGAGGCGACACGGGCCGCGTGTCGCCCTGGTGGCTGATCGGCAGCTATGCGCTGGTGGGCCTCGCGGAGATCACCCTGTCGCCCATGGCGCTTTCGCTGGTTTCCAAGGTTGCACCGCGCCGATACCGAAGCCTGATGATGGGCGCCTGGTTCGTCGCGACCGGCCTCGGCGGCAAGCTGACCCAGATCGGCGTGTACTGGACGCAGTGGAAGCACTCGACCTTCTTCGGCGTGCTGGGAACGATGGCGCTCGCGACGGCCCTGCTCCTCGTGGTTCTGCTCAAGCCCCTCAAGCGGGCGATGCCCGGCGTCTGAACCGCTCCTCAAAAGGCTCCTTGCGGGCCGTTTCGCGGGTTATAAGCTTGGCCTCCTTAAGGCATATGTCAGCCACCGGACACGACCGGGCGAAGGTCTTGCATGCGGTGTCGAGACAAGGAGGCCGAGCCATGAGACCGGAGCAGCACGTTTTGTCAACGAGTGTACTGTTCGGGCGATTTTCGAGCGCCGGCCGCCTGTTCACGCTCTGCCTGGTCATCGCGGCGTGGGCCGCCGTCGGACTCGCCCAGGTGCACACCGACTTTCCGATCACGACGGCCGGCAGCGGCCCGGAGGGAATCGTGACCGGTCCGGACGGCAACCTGTGGTTCTGCGAGGAGTTCGCCGACAAGATCGGCCGCATCACGCCGGACGGCACCGTCACGGAGTTTCCGATTCCGACGGCGGGGGCGCACCCGGAAACCATCATCGTGGGCCCGGACGGCGCGATGTGGTTCACGGAGCTTCTCGGCAACAAGATCGGACGCATCACGACGGCCGGAGTCATCACCGAGTTCACGATTCCCACGGCCCACAGCGAGCCCGAAGGGGTCGCGCTCGGGCCCGACGGCAACATCTGGTTCCCCGAAACCGATGGCAACAAGATCGGGAGACTGACCACGAGCGGTGTCTTCACGGAATTCCCCATTCCGACCCCGGCGAGCCACCCGGAAGGCGGCATCGCCGGTCCGGACGGCAATCTCTGGTTCGTCGAGAACTTCGGGAAGAAGGTCCTTCGCGTGACGACGGCCGGAGCCATGACCGAGTTTCCGATTCCGACGGCCACGGCCGCTCCGTGGAACATCGCGCTCGGCCCGGACGGCAACCTCTGGTTCACGGAGGGAGCGGGGGAAAAGATCGGGCGGATCACGCCGGCGGGAGTCATCACCGAGTTTCCGGTGACGACCCCCGGGACGCCGGACTACATCGTGGGTGGTCCCGACGGCAACATCTGGTACACCGAGTACTACGGGAACCTCGTCGGACGGATCACGCCGTCGGGTGTGATCACCGAGTTTCCCATTGCCGGCAGCAGTCATCCGTACGGGATCGGAACCGGACCCGACGGCGCGGTCTGGTTTTGCGAACAGGGCTTGAACAAGATCGGGCGTCTGACCACCGGACCGGCCATCCCCGATTCGATGGACGTCGACGCGAGCGGAAATCACGTGCTCGAAGCGGGGGAGACAGCGGTGGTCGCTCCGACCTGGACCAACACGCTCGTCACGGGACAGGCCCTGACGGGAGCCGCCACCGGTCTGACGGGGCCTGGCGGTCCGACCTACACGATCAACGACTCGACCGCGGACTACGGGACGATCGCCGCGGAATCCTCCGGGAGCTGCGCGACCGGAGGGGATTGCTATGAGATGACGATCTCGGGCTCGCGGCCGGCTCCCCATTGGGACGCGACGTTCACCGAGACGCTCACCCCCGGACCCGTGACGAAGAGCTGGAAGCTCCACGTCGGCGGAAGCTTCCCGGACGTCCCGACGTCGCACCAGTTCTACGCGTTCATCGAGAACCTGTTCCACAATGCCGTGACCGGCGGCTGCACCGGCGGCAATTACTGTCCCGCCAACCCCGTCACGCGGGCCCAGATGGCGGTGTTCCTGATGAAGGGAAGACAGGGCGCCACCCTCTACACACCCCCGCCGGCCACGGGGACCGTGTTCCTCGACGTCCACATCGGGGACTTCGCGGCCGACTGGATCGAGGCGCTCGCGGGCTTCCAGATCACCGGAGGCTGCGGCAACGGAAACTACTGCCCGTCGAGCTCCGTTACGCGCGCCCAGATGGCCGTGTTCCTCCTGAAAGCCGAGCACGGGTCGGCGTACACGCCCCCCGGCTGCACGGGCGTCTTCAACGACGTGCCGTGCCCGAGTCAGTTCGCCGACTGGATCGAGCAGCTCGCCGACGAGGGAATCACGGGAGGCTGCGGGGGCGGCAACTATTGCCCCAACGATCCCATCACGCGGGGACAGATGGCCGTCTTCCTCGTCAAGACGTTCAAGCTGCTGCTGTACGGGCCGTAGGCGAACGGGGAGGTTCCATGAGCACGTTCGACAAGAAACCGGATGAGAAGAATCCTCGGGACGAACAGGGGTTCCGCGAGAACCCCGCCGAGCAGGGGCTGAAGACGCCGCCGAAGGTCCCGTTTGGCGAGGACTCGGGCGAGTGGACTCGCGGCGGCGGAACCGACACGAGCGAGGAACCGGCGAAACCGACGCGCGAGTAGCGACGTGCTGGTGGGCCGTCTGGGACTCGAACCCAGGACCACCGGCTTAAAAGGCCGATGCTCTAACCAACTGAGCTAACGGCCCATCCGTTAGGGCGAAAGAGGATACACCGGCTCTGCGACCCGAATCGCGACGAACCGGCCTGCGTCAACTCACCAGACGGGGCCGCCCATGTAAACGCCGCCGCCCCAGCCAGGTCCCCAGCAACACGGTCCGTACCAGCCGGGGTATCCGTAACTGACGCCGACGTAGGTGGTCGTCTCGCAACCGACGGTGGCGGTCGCGAGGGCGACGAGCACGAGCAGGACGAGGAGGCGAAGGGGGTTCCGCGAGCGGTTGCGCATGGTCATGTTTTCCTCGCGATCAGTACGGGTATTTCTGGAGGGCGACGACGGCGCCGGTCGGGTCGGCCACGACGGCGAGTGTGCCCTTGCGAAGGTTCGGGTGCGGCGCGAGCAGGACCTTGCCGCCGAGACCCGCGACGCGGGCGGCGAGGGCGGCAGGGTCGCTGACCAAGACGTACGGAAGCCAGTTTGGCGGCACGTCCTTTTTGTCGTCGGGGAGGCGAAAGACGCCGGCCTTGGCGCCGCCGTGCTTCAACAGGGCGTAGCTCGCTCCCGACTCGCTTTTCGAGACCGTCATCTCGAAGGGGACGAGCCCGTTGTAGAAGGTGACGGTGGCGTCGAGATCGTGCGTGAGGTACTCGTTCCAGAAGAAAGTGCCTTCGATCGGCGCGGATGGGTCGGGAGGATCTCCCGCGGAGAGACGGACGAGGCCGAGCGGCGCGCCCTGAGGGTCACGAAGGACCGCGGCACGTCCGTGCGTGTCGATGTCGAGCGGTCCGGCGAGCACTCCGGCGCCTTCGGCTTTCGCCTTCGCGACCGCGGCATCCACGTCGGCCACCGACATGTACGAGAGCCAGTGGGCGGGAGTCTTGCCGGCTCTGTCCGGATTCGGAGCGTGGATTCCACCGATAGGAGTCTTTCCCATTCTCGCGACGGTGTAGGGGCGGCCCAAAACCGTCGTGTCGACGTACTCCCAGCCCAGCAACGACGCGTAGAACTTCTTGCAGGCCGCGGAGTCTTCGGTGGTCAGGTCGTGCCAGACGAACTTGCCGGGAGAGGTCGCGGCCGGAGCGGCGGCCGGCGCCGTGCCGCCGGTGCTGCATCCGAAGGGAATTGCGGCGACCGCAGCGAGAACCAGGACGGCGCCGCATCGCGTCCGGAACGAACGACCCGGGCTCGAATGAAACATCCTCGCAGCATATCCGACGCCCTCGTCAGAGAGCCGAACGCCCGAACTAGGACTCCGGCGGCAGCCCCGTCAGGAACGGGGTTTCGGGACGCCAGATCGTCTCTTCGCGGCGAGGACCGGTGGAGATCAGAACCGCGGGCGCGCCGACGGCATCCTCGAGGGCGCGCACGTATCGCTGGGCGGCGGAGGGGAGTTGCTCGTAGCGCGTGAGGCCCGTGGTCGTCGTCTTCCAGCCCGGAAGCTTTTCATACTCCGGCTCCAGCCGCGCGACGTCCTCGGCGAGCGCGGGCAGGGCCGAAAGGGGCTGACCGTCGAGCTTGTAGCCGAGGCTGATGGGAATCTCGTCGAGCTCGTCGAGGCAATCGAGCTTGGTGATCGCGACGGCGGAGGCGCCCGAGAGCTCGACCGCGGTCCGGGCCACGACCGCGTCGAACCATCCCGTCCGTCGAGGGCGTCCGGTCGAGGTGCCGTATTCGTTGCCGCGTTTGCGCAGGTACTCGCCGGTGTCCTCGCGAAGCTCGGTGGGAAACGGTCCCGCGCCGACGCGCGTGGAATAGGCCTTGAGCACCAGGAGGCTCGCGTCGAGGGCTCCGGGAGCGATCTCCAGCCCCGTCGCGACGGCTCCGGCCGAGCAGTGCGACGACGTGACGAAGGGATACGTGCCGGAGGTTAAGTCGAGCATTGCGCCGTGCGCGCCCTCGGCGAGGAGCGTCGCCCCGGACTTCAACCGGGTGCGCAGGTATCGTCCGGTGTCGCCGACGTGACCTCGGATCCGTTCGGCGCAGGGGCCGAGATTCGCAATGACGTCGTCGGCGGTAGGGACCGTCGTCTCGCCCATGCACTGGAGCAGCTTGCCGGTCTCCTCCGCGATGGCGCCGACGCGTGCGGCGAGCGTCGCCGGCCGAAACAGCTCTGCGACGCGGATGGCGCGACGCGCCGCGACCGACTCGTAAGCCGGACCGATTCCGCGGAGCGTCGTGCCGATCTTTGCGTCGCCGGCGGCCCTCTCCCGGGCGGCGTCGAGGAGGCGGTGGTAGGGAAGGATCAGCGCGGCGCGATCCGAGATCATGAGGTTCTCGCCGATCGACACGCCGGCGGCCTCCAGCTCGTCGATCTCCTTCAGCAGCGCATCCAGATCGAGAACGACGCCCGGCCCGATGACGCCCATGCGGCCGCGCACGACTCCGGCCGGCAGCAGGTGGAGCGCGAAGTGGCGGTTGCCGAACTTGACCGTATGCCCGGCGTTGTGCCCGCCGTGGTAGCGGGCCACGATGTCGAAGCGATTGGCAAAAAGGTCGACGACCTTTCCCTTGCCCTCATCGCCCCATTGACCGCCCAAGACGGCAACAACCTTCACGCGTACGCTCCCTGTCGTTCGACCAAGCAGCGCAGGCTAACAGAGCCGCGGCCTGCTGTCAGCTTAGAATCGGCAGCCGGTGACGATCTTAAAGCTCACGGGCCGCGGCCTGACGCTCGACGCGTTGGAGGCGGTGGCCCTCCGGCGCGTCCGGGTGTCGCTCGATCCACGCGCGCGTCAGGCAATGGCCGCGTCCCGGCGCGTGGTCGACCGCGCGATCCGGAGCGGCGAGAAGGTCTATGGCGTGACGACCGGCTTCGGCAAGTTCGCCGACGTCGCGATTCCCCGCGATCAGATCGAGACGCTGCAGCGCAATCTCATCCGCAGCCATGCCGCCGGCGTCGGGGCGCCGCTCGCCGACGAAGCCGTGCGGGCGATGATGGCCCTCAGGGCCAACGCGCTCGCGCTGGGAAATTCTGGAATTCGCGTTTCCACGGTCGAGACGCTTCTGGGAATGCTCGCGGCGGACGTTCTGCCGGTCGTTCCGTCCCAGGGCTCCGTGGGAGCTTCCGGAGATCTTGCGCCGCTCTCGCACCTCGCACTCGCCCTGATCGGAGAGGGCCTCGTCCGCGTGCGCGGCCGCGAGAAGCCCGCGCGCGAGGCTCTGCGGAACGCGAGGCTCACGCCCGTGACTCTCGGCGCCAAGGAAGGACTGGCGCTGATCAACGGAGTCCAGATGTCGGTCGCCGTCGGCGGTCTCGCGCTGCAGCGCGCGACGCGGCTGGCGAAGATCGCGGACGTCGCAGGCGCCGCGTCGCTGGATGCGTCAAGGGGCTCGGACGCGGCCTTCGACGCGCGGGTCGTGGGTGCGCGGCCTCACCCGGGCGCGCTCACGAGCGCTGCGAACCTGAGGGCCCTCATCCGAGGCAGCGCGATTCGCGAATCGCACCGCGGCTGCGGCCGGGTCCAGGACAACTACGCGCTCCGGTGCATGCCGCAGGTGCACGGCGCCGCGCGGGACGCATTCGCGCACGCGCGGGACGTCCTGGAGCGCGAGATGAACAGCGCCACGGACAACCCCCTCGTGTTCTCGAAGAGGGGAGACATCGTCTCCGGCGGAAACTTCCACGGCGCCCCGGTGGGCTACGTGCTCGACTACGCGGCGATCGCCGCCACTGACCTGGCTTCGATCTCCGAGCGGCGGATCGAGAAGCTGTTGAATCCCGCGCTGTCCGAGCTGCCGGCGTTCCTGGTGCCGTCGGGAGGTTTGAATTCGGGCCTGATGATGGCCCAGGTGGCTGCGGCGGGGCTCGTGTCGGAGTCGAAGGTGCTGTCGCATCCCGCCTCCGTCGACTCGATCCCGACCTCGGCGGCGAAGGAAGATCACGTCTCGATGTCGCCCATCGCGGCGCGAAAACTCTCCGCCGTCGTCGACAATCTCGAGCGTGTTCTGGCGATCGAGATGATCGCGGCCTTCCAGGCGATGGAATTCCTGGAGCCCCTGAAGACTTCGCGGCGCCTCGAGCGCGTGCGCCGGGAGTTTCGCCGCGTGGTGCGGCCCTGGACGACCGATCGGGAGCTTTACCGCGACCTCGACCGCGCCCGGGAATTCCTCGCGGGAGAGGCGCTCGCGCGGGAGCTCGCGTCCCTGTCGTGAGGGCGACCCAACCTATAATCCGCTCATGACCGCAAGCGTCCTCTCGGCCACCCGCACGATCCGGGCCGCCCGGGGGTCCGCGCTCCGGTGCCGCGGATGGGCACAGGAAGCGGCGCTGCGGATGCTGGAGAACAACCTCGACCCCGACAACGCCGAGAAGCCCGACGAGCTGATCGTCTACGGCGGTACCGGGCGGGCCGCGCGCAGCTGGGAGGCCTTCGACTCGATCGTCGCGACGCTCAAACGCCTGGAGGCCAACCAGACCATGCTCGTCCAGTCGGGCAAGGCCGTCGGCGTCTTCGAGACGCACGAAGACGCGCCGCGCGTCCTGATCTCCAACTCGATGCTGGTGCCCGCCTGGGCCACCGGCGACGAGTTCCGGCGCCTCGAGGGTCTGGGTCTGACGATGTACGGCCAGATGACGGCCGGCTCGTGGATCTACATCGGCAGCCAGGGGATCGTGCAGGGGACCTTCGAGACCTTCGCGGCCGCGGCGGCGAAGGAGTTCCGGAGCGATCTGGCGGGACGCCTGGTCGTCACGGCCGGCCTCGGCGGAATGGGAGGCGCGCAGCCTCTCGCGGCCACGATGAACGGCGCGGTGGCGCTCATCGCCGAAGTGGATCCCTCCCGCATCACGAAGCGCCTCCGCACCCGGTATCTCGACGAGCACGAGAAGCGAATCGACTCCGCCATCGACCGCGCGCTCGAGGCGAAAGCCGCGCGTCGCGCGGTCTCGATCGGCGTGGAGTGCAACGCGGTCGACCTGCTCGAGCGGCTCTTAGTGCGTGGCATCGTTCCTGATCTCGTGACCGATCAGACGTCGGCCCACGACGAGCTGGAAGGCTACGTGCCGCGCGGAGGCACGCTCGAGGAGCTGTCCCGGCTGCGCAAGGACGATCCCAAAACGTATATCGCGCGCGCCTACGAGACGATGGCGGATCATGTCCGCGCCCTGCTCGAGCTCCAGCGGCGCGGCGCGGTGGTCTTCGACTACGGCAACAATCTGCGCGGCCAGGCGCAGAAGGCCGGCGTCGCCGACGCCTTCCAAATCGGCGGTTTCGTTCCGCTCTACATCCGGCCGCTGTTCTGCGAGGGCAAGGGGCCGTTCCGCTGGGCCGCCCTTTCCGGCGATCCGGAGGACATCCGGATCACCGACCGCGCGCTTCTGGAGCTCTTTCCGCACGATCGAGGGCTGGCGCGCTGGCTCCCCCTCGCCGGAGAACGGATCGCCTTCCAGGGACTTCCCGCGCGGATCTGCTGGCTCGGCTACGGGGACCGCCACCGGGCGGGTCTTCTCTTCAACGAGCTCGTGCGCGAAGGCAGGATCAAGGCCCCGATCGTCATCGGCCGCGACCATCTGGACGCCGGGTCGGTCGCGTCGCCGAACCGGGAGACCGAGGGAATGCGCGACGGCTCCGACGCGATCGCGGACTGGCCGATCTTGAACGCGCTCGTCAACACGGCGGCCGGCGCGACGTGGGTCTCGGTGCACCACGGCGGCGGTGTGGGCATCGGCTACTCGATCCACGCCGGCATGGTGATCGTCGCGGACGGCTCGGAGGCGGCGGCGCGGCGGCTCCGACGCGTCCTGACGAGCGATCCAGGAACGGGCGTGATGCGGCACGCCGACGCCGGCTACCCGGAAGCGATTCGGACCGCGCGCGAGCGGGGAGTGGACCTGCCCTTCCTCGAGTAGAGAGGGCGACGCGACGGTGCTACGCCGGGCGCTTCTGGCCGTTTCGGTCCTGGCGCTTCTCCCGATCCTCTGGCTCGACGGCTGGTTTCCGTTTCCGTCGGGACGCGTCGACACGGTCGGCCCGCCCGCCGCGGTCTCGACTGCCCTCGCCGGCGTCGCCGCGGACCTGAAGCGGCGCGTGGACGCTCTGGCTTCCAGCGCGGAGGTGGCGAAGGCGCTGGAAGGCGGCGGGATCGCAGTGCGCCGCCAGGCGCTCTTTGCGAGCGCGCGCCAGGTGATGGATGGCGTGCCCCCGGGGGCATGGATCGCCCTCGCCGACCCGCGCGGAAACGCCCAGGCGTGGTGGGGCGACGCTCCCGCGCAGATCCCGAACATCCGAGCCTCCGGAACGCTGGAGGCCCGCTGGTCGGCGACGCGGCTGGAGATCGCGTACTGGCGCATCGTCGGCTCGGGACCGTTTGCGGGCGTCATCTGCGCCGCGCGGCCGATGCCCGTCGAGGCCCCCGCGTTCGGGGAAGCGCTCGGACTGGAGGGATCCTCGCTGGAGTGGGAGCCGATCGCTCCGGTACAGGGAAGCCCGGTGGTCCTCTCCGGGGAGGGCAGAACGCCCCTCGTCGCGGCGCGCCGCGAGCCGATCGAGCCTTCCCAGAGTCGCAGTCTCCGGGCGGCCGTGGTCGCCGGCGTCCTCGCCGCGGCAACCGTCGTCGCCGCCGCCGGACCGGGCTCGCTCGTGGTCGGAGCCGGGCTCGCGGCGGGCTTTCTCGCCGTCGAGGCCTTTGACGGTGGGGGCCGAAGCCTGTCATCGCCGGTGCCGTGGATCCTGGCGCTCGGTCTCTTCCTGGTTCCGCGGGCTCTGTCGAGTCTGCGGCGCCGCGACGCTCCCGGAGCGCCGGCGCGCATCGTTATGGGCTACGCGCTCTTCGCCGGTGCCCTGTACGCGGCGGGTCGGATCGCGGTTCCCGACCTCGGCGCCGCCTTCTCGGTGTCGAGCGCCGACTTCTGGAAACTCGCCGCACTCTTCGGGCTGACGGCCGCGGCGCTGGCACTGGGAGCCTCGTCGTTCGGGCGCGAGGCCTCGCCGGCCTGGACGGGCGCGGCTCTCAGCATCACGGGCGCCGGCATCGTGGCGGGTCTTCTCTTCGTCTCGGCGGCGCCGGGCTATCGGATCGCGATCTTCGCCGTCAGCCTCGTCGCGTTCGAAGCGTGGCGGCGCGCGGTATCGGGGGCCTCCGCTGCCGGCGCCTTCGGGCCTTTTCGGTTGACGGCCGGCGCCACGCTGCTCGTGCTCCTGTCGGCCGCTGCCCTTCACGAACACCGGCGGACCGCCGAGGCCTTTCGCGTGGCGGACGCCATCCGCCTCCCGGATCCGACGCGAATCTCGGTCGACGCGGTCGTGGCGGTGCGGCGCGCGGTCGACCGCGTGCAGCGGTTCGACCTCGGCCGGGAGCTGCCGGCGCCCGTCGCGGACACGGACCTCTCCGACCTTGCCTACCGGCTCTGGAGAGACGGGGAAGAGCAGAGGCCCTCGACGTCGCTGATCGCCTACGAGGTCTTCGACGGCGAAGGAATGCTGCGCAGCCGCTTCTCGCTGATACCCGAAGCCGACGAGCCCGGCATCGGAGTGCCGGGTGTCCAGATCGAGCGCCACCGTGTCGCCGTCGTTCGCCAGATCGCCGGGCTCGCCGACTCCGGGAATCTCTGGGGGCGCGTCGTCGTGTCAGTCGCGGACTGGCCGAGCTGGGATCCGCTGCCGCCCAGGCTGGAGGTCTATCGCCGGCTGGTGGGAGGAGAGGCGACCCAGGCTCCGTCGCCGAGACCGGTTCTCGTCTCCTATGGCCCGGATGGGGCGCGCCGGGAGGACGGACCCGAGCTGCCCGTACCCATCTTCGAGAAGGTGCGCGCTTCCGGGCGGCCGCAACGCGTCGACATCCGATACCGCGGCGAGGAGCTCCGGGGAGAGCTCCGGCCCGCTCCCGAAGGATTTCAGCTCATCGCCATCCCCGGTCCCGACTTTTTGCAGCGTCTGCTGACGGCCGCGCTCCTGCTGCCGGCGGCCGGCGCGCTGGCCCTCGTCGGGGGAGCCATCGTCTTTCTCCGTTTCCTCGCTTCTCGGCGTTCGGTCGAGGAGCTCCTGCCGCGAAGCGTCCCGACCTTTCGCGGCCGGCTCCTGGCGCTGTTCGTGCTGTCCGTGATGATTCCGCTCCTGGCGGTGACCTTCTACCTGCGCTCGTCGATCTCCGAGAGGACGAGCCGCGACACCTTGGACCACGCGCGGACGGGGCTCGAGACGGCGCGTCGTGTGCTCGACGATTACCTGCTGTCGGCGGCGGCGGGGCGAGGGCGGCTCGAGCTCCTCGACGACGCGCTGCTGTCGTGGCTGGCGAACGCCGTCGGCTTCGACCTGTCCGTCTACTCGCCGGAGTCGCGGCTGATCGCGAGCTCGCGGCGCGACCTCTACGCGGCCGGTCTCCTTCCCGAACGTGTGCCGGGACGAAGCTACGTCTCTGTAGGCCTGGGCGAGGCGCGCGACCTGACGGACGCACGCGTGATCGCGGGCAGCCCGTTCGAGGAGATCACGACCGCGCTCTCCGCGATGCCGGGTGTGCCCGGGGTGCGCAGCCCGATTCTGCTGTCGCTGCTGATGCTGCCCCAGCAGCGCATTGCCGAGGCCGAGGCCGCACAGCTGACCGCGGCCGTCTCGGCGTTCTCGCTGCTCGTGTTCCTGATCTCGGCCGCCATCGCGGGGCGGCTCGCCCTGCGCGTCGCTCGACCCGTCGCCGACCTCGTCCAGGGCACACGGGCGGTCGCTCGCGGGGACTTCTCGCCGCGGCTCGCCGAGCCTCCCGACGAGGAGTTGCGAGAGCTCGTGCGCGCGTTCCTGTACATGTCGCGCAGCCTCAAGGAACAGACGGAGGCGCTCTCGCGCGAGAAGGAGCGCCTGGCGACCCTGCTGTCGCAGCTGACCGCGGGCGTCGTGGCGTACGGCGAGGACCATCGCGTTCTGCTGGCCAATCCGGCCGCGGCGCGCCTGGGCGGAGGAGTCGCCGACGGATCCACGCTCGAGGACGTCTTTCCCGGCGAAGCGATGGCTCCGGTGCGGCGACTCCTCGAGCGACTTGGACCATATCCGGTCTCCGAGGAGCTGGAGCCGCGGCCCGGCGAACGATGGCGCGTCGTGACGGTTCCACTGCCGCTCGGGGGATCGGGAGCGCGCATGGCGGTCATCGAAGACGTTTCGGACGTCGTCCGCTCCAACCGGCTGGCGGCGTGGGCGGAAATGGCCCGGATCATCGCGCACGAGATCAAGAACCCGTTGACTCCGATCCGCCTGTCGGTCGAACATCTTCGGGAAGTCTGGAAACGCCAGTCCCCCGATTTCGATCGCGTTCTGGAGGAATGCGTGACGAACGTGTTGCGCCAGACCGAGGAGCTTCGGCGCTCCGCCGCCGAGTTCTCCGATTACGCGAGGCTGCCTCGGCCGGAGACTCGGCCGATCGACGTCGGCGCCCTCGCGGCGGACGCGGCGGCGGCGTTTGCCGGAGCTCCCGGCATCCGCTGGTCCGTCGAGGCGACGCCGGGTCTCGAGGCCGTCGGCGACCCGCGCCTGATTTCCCGGGTCCTGTCCAACCTCGTCGGCAACTCCGTCGACGCGCTGCAGGGGCGGGGGACGATTCGAATCCGCGTGGATCGGCGCGACGGGCGCATCGAAACGGCGGTCGAAGACGACGGGCCGGGAGTTTCTCCCGAGATCCTGCCGCGCCTCTTCGACCCGTACTTCTCGGCCAAGAGCGGAGGCACCGGGCTAGGCCTGGCCATCGCGAAGAAGATCGTCGAGGAGCACGGAGGCACGATCGCCGCCGGCAACCGGCCGAAGGGAGGATTCCGCGTGGCCTTCGACCTCCCGGCGTCCGACGGCGGGAGCGGAGCCGCATGAGGCGTTCGGGCCACCTTCTTCTGAGTCTCCTGACGATCGCCGCCGGCTGCCGAAAGGCGGCGGGACCCGGAGGCCCGGCGGCCGCCTCGCCTCCGAAGGGCGACGCGGTCGAGTTCGTGAATCCCGCAGCCGCCGCGGAACCCGATCTCGTCGAGCGTCTCCGCCGGCTGGCCGTCGCGACGGTGTTCCTGCCCGCGGGCGAGCTCGCGCGCGATGGCGGGCGATGGACCCTGAACGCCGATCCGCATCCGCCCCGGCGCGTCGAGGGTCCGGCCGTGATCCTGGTAGTGCGGTCGAGCGAGGCGCTCTCCGCGCTCCTCTCTTCCTCGGAGGGCACGGCGGCGGCGGGAGCCTCTCACGCGCTCGCCGCCGGCGTGACCGAAGGCCTGCGCAAGGGAGGTCCGTACGGGAACGTCGTCGGCATCCATCTCGAGGGACCGTTCTCCGCGGCGACCGCGGCCCGGGGGACCGATCTGCTCGCCGCGTTGCGCAAGGAGTTGCCCCGCGGTCTGCTGCTGTCGTTTCGACTGGCCTCCGCGCCGGCGAACGACGACGAACGCAAGCGCCTCCGCCCGCTTCTCGAGTCCGCGGACGCCCTGGAGGCGACCGTGTTTGGCGGAAGCGCGAGGATCGACTCGGTCGCAGCCGACGCCCTCGGCCGTCCATGGTGGGCCGGGTACGACGCCGCGGTCCGATGCGTGGCGACGAGCCCGGAGGGGCAGGTTCACAGCGAAGTTCCCGAGAAGGCGGTCGACGCCCTCTCGGGCCACCCTCAAGTCGAGTTCGAAAACGATCTGACCGTGACGGATCCCGACGTCGTCGCGTTTCGCCTGACCGCTCGAGGTCCGGTCCGGGTCGGGGATCTGAATCTCGCGGCCGGCGAGCACGTCGCGTGCCGGATGCCGTCACTGCCGGAGCTGCTCTATCGCCTCGGTTCGGCCATGGCGGGACGGCGCCACCTGCTCGGGCGCGTGATCGTCTTCGGAGGAGACAGCGAAAGCGATCGGATCGTGCGCGTCGAGGCCCTGGAGGACATCCTGCTTGGACGATCACTCGCGCCCGCGCTCGACGTTCGCGTGAACCCCGCGGGCCGCAATGCGATCTCGATCGAGGCGAAGAATCTGTCGCCCCATCCGTCCACGGCTTCCCGGGTATCGAACTGGGTCGAGGTCGACCTGGCGCCGGCCCACCCGGCCGACGTGGCGCTCGGGGGCTTCGACCGCTACGAGGCTTACGATGCCTCGGGTCGCCCCGTCACTCCGGGCCGGGCGACCCGCGTCCGGCTCTACGAGACGCTGGTCGGGCCCCGCGAAGCGATCACGCCGGCCAGGATCGTGGTGCGCGGGGTGCTGCCGTCGCCGTGCTGCCGCCACCGCTTGCACCTGCTCGCCGCCGCGGGTCCCGAGGAATCGGGAGATTGGATCGATCCGCCGCCGCCGACTCCGCCGCCGGCGCCTACGAAGAAGCGGAAGTGACTTCCTTGCGCCGGAAGACCCCGACCAGCTTTCCGACGGGTCCGGACGCCACGAAGACCACGGCGATGGCCGCGAGCGCGAGCTGAGGTCTGTAGGCCACGATCGCAAAGAACAGAGCGATCGCCGGCAGGATCCAGGCGGGCCGCCGGCGCCTCAGGTCGAGGTCCTTGAAGGACCGGTAGCGGATCGTCGAGATCATCAGGTAGGCCAGAACGAACGTCAGGACGAGCAGGCCTCCCATCCACGTCCGGTTCATGAGGCGCTCCGGCGTGGCCAGCACGACCGCCGCCACCGTGCCCGCGGCTGCCGGGATCGGCAGTCCCACGAAGTAGCGCTTGTCGACGACGTGCGTCTGGATGTTGAAGCGCGCCAGGCGCATGGATCCGCAGACGACGAAGAGAAACGACACGAACCAGCCCAGCCGGTGAAAGTCCTCGAGGCCCCAGGAGTACGCGAGCACCGCGGGGGCCACGCCGAAGGACACCAGGTCGGCCAGCGAGTCGTACTCCTCGCCGAACTCGGAGGTCGAGTGCGTGAGTCGTGCGATGCGGCCGTCGAGACCGTCGAGGATGCCCGCGGCGATGATCAGAACGGCGGCGATCTCGAAATTCCCCTGGATCGAATACCAGAGCGAAAGGTAGCCGCAGAACAGGTTGCCGACCGTGAAGAGCGTCGGCAGGATGAAGAGGCCTCGGGAGAGCCGTTCCCGCGAGAGCCGCGCCACGCTATGCGCCTCCGCGCCAGCGGGCAATCGGCGACATTCCGGCTTTCAGCTTCTGGCCCTTTCCTACGAGGACCTCGCAGTCGTCGGGGAGAAAGACGTCCACGCGCGAACCGAACTTGATGATGCCGATGCGTTCCCCGCGCGCGAGCTCCTGGCCCACCGCCGGGTAGAAGACGATCCGGCGGGCCAGCGCGCCCGCGATCTGCTTGAAAGCGAGCCGGCCTTGCGGGGAGGCCAGCGTCACGCGGGTCTGCTCGTTGTCGGTCGAGGCCTTGTCGTCGAACGCGGCGAGCTTCTTGCCGGGGACGTGGGCGAATTCCGCAATGCGTCCCGCGGCCGGCGAGCGATTCACGTGACAGTTGAAGACGGACATGAAGATCGAAAGCCGGCGGCGCGCGCCCGGCGGGGCCTCCGGGGGCTCGGTCACGGACAGGACGGTGCCGTCGGCGGGGGACACGATCGTCTCGGGGCCTCCCTCGGGAACGCGGTCGGGATCGCGGAAGAACTGAACCAGGAAGAGCGTGACGGCCAGGAGCAGGCCCGCCGCCAGGGGATGTCCGAAAACGGCGGCGAGCCCGCCGGCCACGAGCGGGGGCAGGATGAATACCCACCCCTCCCGGGCGATCGGGAGCCTCAGGTCGCGACTCCCTCGCGGTGGGTCCGGGCGATGGCCTCCATGCGGTCCTTCAGAAGGAGCTTCTCCTTCTTCAGCCGCTTCTCCTCCATTTCCTCGTCCTCGGAAAGTCGGTTTTTCGCCGCCAGCAACTGCAGGCGTTCCTCGTGATGTCGATGCTCCTCGTGCAGGCGGCGGAACTCCGGGTCGGTCACGGCCAGTTCCTCACGGTTCCCGTTTTCCATCGGGTCAGACCTCCTTGCTTTTTTTTGGATCGAGGAGAGTGCCGGGGGGAGGGTCACGTCCCAAGTCTAATCCCGCCAAACCGGCCTTTCAACCGCGTTCGGTCAGCGGAAGCACCAGCACGAGCGCGTCTTCTCCGTCCTGATAGTAGGCGCGCCGCTTGTAGGCCTCCCGGAAACCATAGGACCGGTAGAACTGCCGCGCCGCCTCGTTGGACACGCGGACTTCCAGCGTCACGGCGGTCGACGCCATGGCGCGCGCCCGTGACAGCGCGTCCTCGATCAGAACCCGCCCGTAGCCCTGTTTGCGCAGGCGCAAATCGGTCGCGATCTTGTTGACGTGAAATTCCTCGTACAGGGAGACGGCGAAGAGATATCCGCCCACGCGCGGCGCGCCTCCGTCGTCGCGGGCGAGGACGCGGATGTAGCGGTGCGCTTCGACCAGCTCGCTCGCGAAGAACTCTCGCCGCCAGGGCACCGGGAACGATTCGGATTCGATCCGGACGATCTCGTCGAGGTCGAAGGGACCCGCCGGACGAAGCCGGTACGGATCGGGCCGTGGTTCAGGGAGCGACATGCTTCTCCTCGGCCGCGCTCGGGCGCGAGTAGATGGCTTCGAGCGCGCCCCCCGGGTGCGGTTCGCGCGCCACAGCGCGCGCCAGGCTCACCGCGACCGCCGGCAGGGGAGCGTCAGAGGCGCCGGGGACGAGGTCGGCGGGAAGCGAGACGATCGAATCACCGCTCCGGCTCGCCGCGACGTTGCCCGGGGCCACGCGGCGGGACGCGCCGAGAGATCGTGCGCGCGGGGAAGCCAGATCGAACCGCTCCGCGACGACTTCGCCGCGGCCTGCGTCGAGCACGGCGACGACCCGCTCCGCGCCGAAGCCACGCGCGCCTTCCGCCATCGCCTCGAGTGTCGGCACCGCTTCCACGTCCACGCCGAGGGCGCGTCCGAAGCCCCATGCCGTCGCGAGACCGACTCGGATTCCCGTGAACGACCCGGGCCCGGAGCAAACCGCGACGCGATCGAGGTCGGCGAGTCGCAGGCCTGCGCGGGAGAGCGCCCGGCCGACAGCCGGAAGCAGCTCCTCCGACGCGCGCCGGTCGCCGGACAGAACCTCCTCGAAGATCCGTTCGCCGGAGAGAACGACGATCGAGGGAGTGGGCGTGGCCGTGTCCATTGCGAGAACGTTCATGCCGGAACCGCCGGGATTATGCTAGCACCGGCGTGAGCGCATCCATCCCCCGCGTGACTCCCATGCTCCGGCAGTACTTCGAAATGAAGAGCCGGGTCCCCGACGCCATTCTGCTGTACCGCATGGGCGACTTCTACGAGATGTTCTTCGACGACGCCAAGGACGCCGCGCCGCTTCTCGGAATCGCGCTGACGGCGCGCCATCGCGACTCCGACATCGAGGCGCCGATGTGCGGCGTGCCTCACCAGGCCGTCGACCATCACGTGGCGCGGCTGGTCGCGGCGGGACGCAAGGTCGCCATCTGCGATCAAGTCGAAGACCCGAAGGCGTCCCGCGGCCTCGTCCGGCGAGACATCACGCGCGTCGTCACGCCCGGGACCGTGCTGGACCCGGAATCCCTGATCCCGAACGCGCCGTCCTACCTGGCCTGCCTGGCTCCGGCCGGGGCCGAGTGGGGTGCCGCATTCCTGGACCTCTCGACCGGGCGGTTCCTGGCGGGTGCGGTCGCGGCCTCGAGGATCGCCGACGCGCTGACGCTGTTTCGCCCGCGCGAGATCCTGCTGCCCGACGACGTCGAGGCGCCCGTCTTCGCCGCCGCCCTCTCGAGGCGCGCGAAAGACTGGTGGACGCGCGCCGGCGCCGGTCTGGCGGACGCTCCGGATCTTTCGGGGCCCGCGCGATCCGCCGCCGCCGCGGCTCGCGCGTACGCCCGGGAGATGCGGCCCGGAGGTCCGCTGGCGCACGTCGGACCGCCGTCGCCGCTGGCGTTCGGCGAGCGGATGGGGCTCGACGCCGCGGCCGTCGCGACCCTGGAGCTCTTCGAATCCTCCGACGGAGCCTCAGCGCGGAGTCTCTGCGCGCTGCTCGACCGCACGCGCACGCCCCTGGGCGCCCGCGCGCTGCGGGAGGCGCTCGCGCATCCGTCCAGGGATCCGGTGGAGCTCAACGCCCGCTGGGACGCGGTCGAGGAGTTGCTTCGAAAGTCTGAGACGGCCCTGGCGCTTCAAACCGCGCTGGAGGAGGTCGGAGATCTGGAGAGGCGTTTCGCGCGGGTCGCGACCGGGACCGCAGGGCCCCGAGAGGTTGCGGCGCTCGCGTCGGGACTCGAGGCCGTGCCCCGCGTCCTGGCGGCGGCGGTCCCCCTGTCGGCGGGGAGGATTCGTTCCCTCGTCGAGTCGGTGCCGGACACCCTGGATTGCGTCGAGAGAATCCGCCGCACGCTGGCGCCGGATCCCCCGGTCCTGGCCTCGGCCGGCGGTGTCATCCGCGAAGGCGCCGATGCGGAGCTCGATCAGCTGCGCGCCCTGCGGCGCGACGCGCAGGGTGCGCTGCTTGCGATCGAAGCCGAGGAGAAGCGCCGCTCCGGTATTTCGACGCTCAAGGTTCGCTTCAACCGCGTCTTCGGCTATTCGCTGGAAGTGGGCAACGCGCATCGGGAGAAAGTCCCCGCGGACTGGATCCGGAGGCAGTCGCTGGCCAACGCCGAGCGTTACGTGACGCCCGCATTGAAGGAGCTGGAGGAGAAGATCCTCGGCGCGGAGGATGCGATCGCGGCCATCGAGACGCGGCTGTACTCGGTGCTCCTCGCCGACCTGGCACACGCCGCGTCCCGCATCGGCCGCACGGCCGCGGTCGTCGGCGAGCTCGACCTTTTCGCGTGCTTTGCCGAGAACGCGCACGTCGGCCGGTGGGTGCGGCCGGCGCTGTCGGCCTCGCCGCGCCTTCGGATTGTCGAAGGCCGGCACCCGCTCGTCGAGAGTCTGCGCCGCGAAGACGTCTTCGTTCCCAACGACACCGATCTGGACCCGGAATGCCGCATCCAGGTGGTGACCGGACCCAACATGGGAGGCAAGTCGACATACCTGCGCCAGGTCGCGACGATTGTGCTCCTCGCGCAGGCCGGATCCTTCGTCCCGGCCGCGAAGGCGGAGCTCTCGCTCTTCGACCGCATCTTCACGAGAGTGGGAGCGGCGGACTACCTCTCGCGCGGAGAGTCCACGTTCATGGTCGAGATGCTGGAGTCGGCGGCGATTCTCCGCGGAGCCACGCCCCGCAGCCTCGTGATCCTGGACGAGGTCGGACGGGGCACGTCCACGTTTGACGGGCTCTCCATCGCGTGGGCGATCCTGGAGTACCTGCACGACACGCCGGATAAGGCGGCGTTCGTCCTCTTCGCGACGCACTACCACGAGCTGACGGAAATCGCGCTGGTCAAGCCGGCGGTGGTGAACTCGACGATGGCGGTCCGCGAGTCCTCCGGCCGCGTCGTGTTCCTCCGCAAGGTGGTGCCCGGCGCGGCCGACCGCAGCTACGGCATCCACGTGGCGGAGCTCGCGAACCTGCCGTCGGAGGTGACCGCGCGGGCCCGCGAGGTCCTGTCGAACCTCGAGAAGCAGGAGCTCGACGTCCAGGGCGCTCCCGTCATCGCGCGCAAGCAGGGCGAGAGCGCGGGCAGCGGCCAGTTCGTCCTGTTCTCGGCCGAAGAGGAGCTGGCGCTGGAGAGGCTCCGGGCCGCAGACTTGAACCTGATGACTCCGATCTCGGCCCTGTCGCTCCTCGCGGCGCTGCAGCAGCGGCTCAAGTTCAAGTGAGCTCGCGGCTGTTCGGCGTCGGCGTGTCGGGGCCGGAGCTGACGGAGGCCGAGCGCGGGATCCTGGCGTCCCAGCCGCCCTACGGCGTCATCCTGTTCCGGCGCAACATCGAGAGTCCCGGCCAGCTCGGCCGGCTGATCGCGGAACTGCGCGGGCTCGGCGTGAGGTTTCTGTTCCTGGACCAGGAAGGGGGACCGGTCGACCGCTTGAGGGATCTGATGGCCCCCGCGCCGTCGCTTCGCCGCGCCGCGACACTCGGAGTCGCGCGGCGTGCCGGAGAGCTCGCGGGAGCGAGCCTCGTGAGTCTCGGGTTCGACGTGGACCTGGCTCCCGTCGTCGATCGCGCCGTGCCCGGGGCAGGCGAGGCGGTCCTGGGCGAGCGCGCGGTCTCCGCCGATCCGGGCGAGATCGTGCGGTCGGCGGGCGACTTTCTCGCGGGCCTGCATTCGAGGGGAGTGGGAGGGTGCCTGAAGCACTTTCCGGGACTCGGCCGCGCCCGCCTCGACACGCACCAGGCCCTGCCAGTGCTCGAGGAGAACCGCCACGAGGAGGCTTTGGACCTCGTGCCGTTCGACGCGCTGATGGGAACCGCGCGCGCGGTCATGATCTCGCACGCGGCCGGGGAAGATGGACTTCCCGCGTCCCTGGCCGAGGAGTGGGCCACGATCCGCCTGCGCGACATCCTGAGCTTCGAGGGCGTCGCCTTCTCGGACGATCTCGAGATGGGGGCGCTCGACGCCTTCGGAGATCTTCCCGAACGATGCGTGCGGGCAGCGATGGCGGGGTGTGACCTGCTGTTCGTCTGCAAACGGATCGACGTCTATCCCCGATGCGTGGAAGCGGTGGAGGCACGGGTCCCCGTACCGCGGCGCACCGAGGCGGCCGAGCGGCTGGAGGATTACGCGGGCCACCTCGCCCGTCTGCAAAAGGCGGCGCCCGGCGGCGAGACCATTCCCGCTCTCACCGCCGAGCTGCGCTCGCTGGCCGACTCTGCCGCTTGACCCGGTCTCTTAGAACGGGACGTCGTCGTCGTAGGCGCCGCCCGCGGTGGTCGCGGCCGGCTCGGGCGTCTCGGCGACCTCGCGGGGCGCGGACCGGGCGCCATCCTCTCGCCGTCCGAGCATGACGACGTTGGAAGCCTTGATCTCGGTCTTGTACCGCTTCTGCCCGTTCTGATCCTCCCAGCTTCGGGTTTGAAGACTGCCCTCGACGTATACCTGTTTGCCTTTCTGCAGGTACTCGCCGCAGATCTGCGCGAGCTTCTCCCAGGCCACGATGTCGTGCCACTCGGTGCGCTCCTGCTTGGCGCCCGACGCGTCCTTCCAGGCCGTCGTGGTCGCGAGCGTGAAGCGCGCAAGGGTCGTTCCCTGCGGTGTGGTGCGGACCTCCGGATCCTTTCCGAGGTTCCCGATCAGAATCACCTTGTTGACGCTGGCCATGTATTCGCCCTCCTTTCAGGTGCTGTGACGATATTCCACTTTCCTCCGGACAAATGATGTCCGAGGGTTGCCGGGCTAAAATCCCCGCAACGTGGCGTCCAACGAGATCGAAGAGACCCGCGGACACCTCGTCCGCTCTGCCTCGACGATCACGCCGCTGACGCTGCTCTCCCGGGTCACCGGATATCTCCGGGAGAAGGTCATCGCCGCCACGTTCGGCGCCGGGATGCGGACGGACGCGTTCTTCGTCGCCTTTCGCATCCCCAACATGCTGCGCGAGATCATCGGCGAGGGGGCGATGTCTTCGGCCGTGATCCCGGTCTACGCCGAGGTCTCAGCGAAGCGAAGCGCCGAGGAGGCCCGGGCGTTTCTCGGGCGCGTGGTGGCCACTTTCTCCCTGATCCTCGCGGCGCTGACGTGCGCCGGGATCGTCTTCTCTCCATGGCTCGTCGGTCTTCTGGCCGGACAGTTCCGCCGGACGCCCGGCAAGTTCGAGCTGACCGTCGCGCTGAACCGTTGGATTTTCCCCTACATCTTCCTGGTCTCGCTCGCGGCGCTCTGCCAGGCGGTCCTCAACGCGCATCGCCGGTTCGCGGCGCCGGCGGCGGCGCCGATCTTTCTGAACGTGTCGATCATCCTGGCCGCACTCTTCGTCTCGCCGCGGCTGGCCGAGCCGGCGTACGGTCTGGCGATCGGAGTCCTCGCCGGAGGCGTCCTGCAGATTGCGGTCCAGATTCCACAGCTTCGGAAGCTGCACGCGGTCGGGCGGCCGGCGCTGGGTTGGCGAGACCCGGCGGTGCGATCCGTGCTGCTCCTGATGACGCCGCGGCTTCTCGCCTACGGGATCAACTCGGTCAACATCGTGGTCTCGACGCGGTTCGCGGCGGGCCTCGGTGACGCCAGCGTCTCGTATCTGAACTACGCCAACCGCCTCAAGGAACTGGTGCTGGGAGGATTCGCCGTGTCGGTCGCAACCGCGATCCTGCCGCTGCTGTCGAGCCAGGCTCTCGCGGCCGACCGGGAGCCGTTCAAGGAGAATCTCGCGTTCGCGCTGCGGCTGATCGCGTTCGTGACGGTTCCCGCGAGTGTCGGCCTGATCGTGCTCCAGACGCCGATCGTCCGCGTGCTTTTCCAGGGAGGAAGATTCGGTTCCGCGGACACGCTCGCCACGGCCGCGGTGCTCGCCACGCTCTCGGTCGGGTTGTTCTTCTTCGCCGCCGTTCGCGTGATCGTCCCCGCGTTCTACGCTCTGAAGAACACGACGCTGCCGGTCGTCGCCGCACTCGCCGACGCCGCGACGTTCGTCTCGCTCTGTCTCCTGTGGACGCGTTCCCTCGGGCTTCCCGGGATCGGCCTGGCCGCCTCGACGGCCGCCGGAGTCAACGTGGCCGTCCTCGTCGTCGCGCTGCGCCGGCGCGAGGGTCGGCTGCGCGGGCGCCAGATCTTCGCGTCGCTTCTCCGGATCGCCGGAGCGGCGGCGATCATGGGCGGCTTCCTCTGGGCGATCCTGCGCATGGTCCCCGAGCCGCGGATCGCGGGATGGCGGGGGGCGGCGATCTTGACGGTCGTGATCGGCGCGGCCGGCGCCGTGTACACGGTGAGCGCGCACCTGCTCGGCGCCCCGGAGCCGGCGGAGTTGAGGCGCGTGGCGCGCCGGAGACGGCGGTGAAGCTCGTCATCCAGCGCGTCTCGAGCGCGTCCGTCCGGGTCGGAGACGAGATCGTCGGGGAGATCGGCCGTGGCTTCCTGGTCCTCTTCGGCGCGGAGAGAGGCGACACCGCGGCGCTCGCGTCCGAGGCCGCGCGGAAAGTCGCGGGCCTGCGCGTGTTCGAGGACGCCGAGGGCAAGATGAATCTCTCGCTCGCCGACGTCGGAGGCGAGGTCCTCGCCGTCTCGCAGTTCACGCTCGGCGCCGATCTGTCGCGCGGTCGCCGGCCCGGCTTCGAGCACGCCCTGCGCGGGCCGGAGGCCGAGCCGCTCTACGAGGGATTCGTGGCGGCGCTCCGAGGCGAAGGCGTCTCGGTTTCCACCGGAATCTTCGGAGCGATGATGTCCGTCGCCCTCGTCAACGAGGGGCCGGCGACTTTTCTTCTCGAGCTGCCACGGCGCGCGTCCGGTTAGAGCACCCGGATCGGCGTCAGCGCGAAGGACAGCAGGAAGATCGCGATGCACGCGAGCGCGACGAGCGTGCGTCCGAAGTCCAGAGGCTCGTTGTCGTCGGTCATCGGGGGATGGGCGAATCCCGTCAGCAGCACGGCGAACGCCGCGAAGACCAGCCAGATCGGCGGACCGGAGAAAGCGCCCGCGACGGCCAGGGCCAGAGCCGCGGCGCCGGCCAGCGGCTGGCGGCGCCCGAGCAGGGCGCGGGTGACGTGCGAGCCGTCGAGCTGTCCCAGCGGAATCAGGTTCATCGCGGTGACGAGCAGGCCGAACCATGCGGCCATGAAGGTTGGATGCTCGTGCACGCTCGCGCTCGTGTAGGGCTGCACGTGCATCCACTTCTGCGCCCATCGGACGATCATGGGATAGTCGAACAGCACCAGGCCGGGCTGGAGCGGCGTGGTCGTGGGTCGAGGATGCGCGACGCCGTACAAGAGGAACGGGATCGTCGCGACGAATCCCGCGATGGGGCCGGCCGCTCCGATGTCGAGCAGGATCCGCTTGTTCGGGATCGGCTCCTTGATGCGGATGAGGGCGCCGAACGTTCCGAACGAGAGAAAGCCCGGGAAGAGGATCGGCGACGGGAGGAAGATCGGCAGCGTCGCCGCGAGCCGGTACCGGCGGCACATCAGGTAGTGGCCGGTCTCGTGGACGCCCAGGATGATCATCACCGGGATCGAGAAGGCGAATCCGTCCGAGAAGCGGCCCTTCGCCAGCCATCCTCCGTTGGTCGTGAACGCCGCGCCGCCGGCCAGCGTCGTCGTGACGAAGGTCAGCAGGAACAGCGCGAGATGAAAGAGAGGATGCTCGACGAAACGCCGGTAGCCGCTCAAACGCGGAGGAGGCTCGGGCGGCGGGGAATCGAGGGAGGGACCGGTCAGACGCTGCTCGCGGGGGCTGCCTTCCGAAGCTCGAGCAGCAGCTTCGCGAGAGCGCTTCCGAGGGAGCTGGCGGCGATCTCGAGAGTTCGGTAGTCGTCTTCGGACATCGGCGCGCCGAGCCGGTCCGCGTAGAGGAAAGCGACCAGCCGGTCTTTGATGCGGACCGGGTAGACCGCGCACGACGCCGTGGCGCGCGGGCCCAACAGGCGCGCGACCGCCGGCGGCATCAGGACGCGGCTCAAACCGCCGCGGTGCGGAGATCCCGAGAGTTTGACGAACGCGAAGATCGAGGGCTCTCCCCACGGGATCCGCAGCCGCGACACGCCTTCCCGGCTGATGCCGCCGCCGCGAGCCGTCCAGCCCTGGATGGACTCCTGCGCCGAGACGAAGAGAAGCAGCCGCGGGAACTGCGTCGCGAGGCTGTCCAGCGCCGCCTCGGCGATCCGGTCGCGCCCCGAGGGGCCCGGCTCGGAAGGCGCGGGCGCGACGACGACGGGGGCGGGAGCGGGAGGCGGCGCCTGCACCGGAATCGGTACCGGAGTCTCGAACTCCGCGATGTCGTCGTTCTTCCACATCTGCGCCGCGAGCTGCTCGGGCGGCTGCGGCGGCGCGAAGTCCGGCAGGAGCTCCGCGCTGTCGGCGAGCTCGATCTGCGGGTCCTCCGCGGAGAGGAACGGAGCCGCGTACGCGGATCGCCGGCCCGGCGGAGTCTCCTCCTCTCCCACCGAGATCGGGATTCGCGTGGCGCGAGTGCGGCGCGGCGGAGCGGGGGCCGCGGAGGGCGCGGGCGCTTCCGTCATGTCGGGCACCGACGCCGTCGGCGCCGGCGCGCCGGCCGCGGATCGCGGACGATCTCCCCGCCTCTCCTCGTTGCGCTCAAGCTTGTTCAGAACGCTGCGGAACTCGATCGGAATCGGACGGCCGTAGAAGAGATGAAGCGCCTGCAGCAGCCGCACCTCCGAGATCACGGCCGGAACGATGGGGCGGCCGGTCAGCGCGGACACTTCGTCCACGGCCGCCAGGTTGGACGGGTTCTTGAACGCGACGCGCGCGCCGCGTCCCTCCAGCGCATACGGAATCGCGGCCAGTCGGATCGCTGCGCGCTCCGGCAGGAGGCGGACGACGTGGGGAGGCGATTTCAAGATTTCCGACCACGTCACGTAGTCGCAGCGGTGGATCGTCGCGAGCGCCTTTAGGAGGCTCTCTTCTCCGAGCAGATCGCGGTCGAGAAGGATCGTGCCGAGCCGGAACGGTTCGCCGGTGTGCCGCTGAAAGCCGAGTGCGCTTTGAACGGCGCCTTCCGAGAGAACTCCCTCGGCTACGAGCAGCTCGCCGATGCGAGGCATCGTCCTTATTCTATTTCGGACCGGGAGGCGAGGCTAAGGCAGGTCGCGCAGATCCTTGCCGGGTTTGAACCGGATCGTGTTGCCCGGAGGAATCGACACCTCGACGCCGGTCTTGGGGTTGCGGCCGATGCCGCGCTTGCGGCGCTTGACCTGAAACACCCCGAATCCGCGAAGCTCGATGCGGTCGCCGGCACCGAGCGCGGAGCGCATGGCTTCTATGACCGTTTCCACGGCCGTCGCCGCTTTGGCCCGGGGGATCTGGGCGAGATCCACCACGCGATCCACGATGTCCGCTTTGATCATCGGTCCTCCGGGGTACCCCGAAATTATATAACCTGCTTTTTCTTCAGTCGGATGGACGCTGCCAGGGCCGCCGCGCAGGCTCCGGCGAGCTCCCGGGCGTAGGTCAGGTCCGCCGGGGTGGCCCCGGTGCTGCCCGAGGACTCCGAGAGGAAGAAGGCCACCGCCTTCTCGCGCATGAGGACCGGCTGGACCAGGCACTCGGCCGGGACGCCCCCCAGAGCCCGGGTCAGATCGTCGTGGCGGGGCAGGGGAGGAAGCGCGCCGAGATAGAAGGACCGGGACAGCCGCACGTTGAGAAAGATCGACGGCTCCGACCAGGGAATCTCGAGCTCCTTGAGCGCTTCGGCATCCACGTCGGGACCGCCTCCGGACCAGCCCGCGACGCCTTCGGGCCTCGCGAGGAAAACGGCATTTCGCACGAAGCGCCGATTGAGAGCCGACAGCGCCGCATCGAGGATCCCGTCCCGGCCTTTGCTCGACGCGGCCAGGATTCCCTTGAAGTCGGAGGCCTCCGGCATCCCGGGCATGGCGGAGGGCCGGGGCGCCGCTGTCGGGTTGGCGGTCGTCTCGCGCCAGGCCGGAGGCCTCGGCGCTTTGGGGGGAGGCGCAGAGGGAGGCGGCGCGGCCACCGGCGGCGGCGCCGGACGAGGCTCTTCGCGCCTGGGAGGACGCGACGCCGCGGAAGGAACCTCTTCCCACGCAATCGATTCGGCCTCGGCTTCGATTTCCTCGGGCGGAGGCGGCAGGCCGCCCCAGCCGACCGGAGGCTCGTCGGGAATCTTCCAGTTCGAGATCGCCGGGCGATCGTCCGCATCCGATCCGAACCGCGGTTCGCCCGGCAGGAAGGGCGTGTCGGCCGAGAAGTCGGGCGGAGGAGGCAGATTCTTTCGAATCACGGACGGAGCCGTAGGGCGCGAGAGCTTCTCCGCCAGGATGGCGAACCGCGGCGTCCGACGCTCGCCGTAGTACTTCTCGAGCGCCTGGTACAGGCGCACCTCGGGAGCCACCGCCGGCACGATCTTCTTGCCGGTGACGAAGAAGAGCTCGTCGAGGATCCGCAGGTTCGCCGGGTCCCGCAGGGCGACGCGGATGAAACCCTCGCCCAGCTCGACTGGGACCGCGGAGTGGCGAATCGCGAATTTCGCGGGAAGCGTGGCCGTGACGGCCGCCGGCAGCGTCGAGAGCGTCTTCCATGGAATGTAGAGGCAGCCATGCTGCTCGGCCAGAGCCTTCCCGACGTCGTCCTCGGAGGCCGAGCCCCGCTCGATCAAGAGCGTGCCGATCCGGCCGCCGGCAAAGCTCTGGACGGCGAGAGCACGGTTGACGCTCTCCTCCGTGACGGCGCCGCAGCGCACGAGAAGGACCCCCAGTCGCGGCATGAATCCCTTGATTATCGCGTACCCGGAGAGGCGAGGAGGCGCTCGTCGCCCGGGGCCGTCTTCTCCCAGTAGCGGGAGCGCAGCGAGGTCTGGAGCTTGAGGGTGCCGCCGTCGCTGCGTTCCCACAGAGCGAGCCGGTGGGGAAAGGCCCTCTCGAACTCGAACGTGTCGCGCCGGTCGCCGCGGGAGAGCCGGACGCGATAGACGCCGGCCGCCACGCCGGGACGCTCCACCTCGAGAATCGCGTCGTCGACGGGCGGAACCGCGGGTTTGGACCCGAAGACGGAGTCGACCACCCGCAGCCGGCCGGTGCGTGTCAGCTCTAAGTCGAGGCTTCGCAGCTCCAGCGGGAGCGCGTCGTAGAAGACGGCCTCGCGCGGATCGAGCGGTGCGTCCACGTCTCCCGGAGTTTCGAAGTACGACCGGATGGCCATCGTGCCGGTGTCCGATCGCCATTCCACGAAGCTGTTGCCGCACCACTCGTGGCTCGTCATCGTGAGCTTGACCGGAGAGAGCCGGTCGGCGTCAGCGAAAAACGACAGCATCTGCTGGTACGTGTACAGCCCGCTCGGAATCGAGCGGACGTGATTGAACTTCAGAACGCGCCGGCTCTTCGCGCGGGCCGGGTCGTCGGCTTTCACCAGGCGGTCGGCGAGAAGGTCCTCGGCCACGACGATGAGAACGGCGCGCGAGGTGCGCAGTCGCCCCTCTCGCTTGTCGGTGGCCTCGTAGACGGACACCTCGGCCTGGCCGTCGTTCCACAGCGCTTCACGGCCGAATCCCGCCTTCCACACCACTTTTTCTCCGGCTGGGGCCGCGGCAAGGGCGGCGAGCAGCAGGAGTCGAGCGGACATCGGGACCTCCTCGCCGGCGGCCCCGGCGATGGCTCGAGCATACTCCGACGCCCCGTGCTAGATTGCTGAGGTGAAGCGCGCCGCTTTTTTTGCCGCGCTGCTCCTCGCCGGGACCTTCGCGGCCGGGGGCGGCGACCTCGCCGAGAGCCGCAAGACCTTTCTCGCCGCGCGAACGGCCGTCGCCGAGGGCCGCTATCAGGAAGCGCTGGCCCTCTACCGCAAGGTCCTCGAGAAGATGCCGGCCGACCCGGTGGTCCACTTCGAGTACGCGCTCCTGCTTCGGGACCTCAACGTCGCCGAGCAGGCCGAGTCGGAAGCGCGCGAAGCGGTCCGGCTGGACCCCGACCTCGCCGAAGCTCAGAAGCTTCTGGGCTCGATGGAGCTCGCCGGGGCCGAGTCGGATCCCAAGCGCCTCAACGCGGCGATCGAGCACCTCTCGGCGGCCCGCCGTCTCGCGCCGGCCGACGTCGGA
>Ga0114129_10000870_pt1 | contig 39303 bp, 40 predicted proteins | sample RhiMetdeltSRZDD1_FD_80071 | JGI IMG/M metagenome (GOLD analysis project Ga0114129, IMG submission 80071) | Populus rhizosphere microbial communities from Tennessee, USA - Rhizosphere MetaG P. deltoides SRZDD1 (version 2) (version 2) | ecosystem: Host-associated > Plants > Roots > Rhizosphere >...
CCGGAAGCGAACCGCCGGCGCGTGCTCACGATGCGGCGGATGCGCGAGATCGCCGAGCGCAGCGGCAATGACTGAGGCCGCCCTGCGCCGCTACGAGGACCTGCCCGGCCCGCGCGGCCTGCCTCTGCTCGGCAACGCGCTGCAGATGAAAGGGCCGAAGATGCACCTGCAGATGGAGCAGTGGTGCCGCGAGTTCGGCCCGTATTACCGCGTGAAGGTCGGACCGCGCAGATTGCTCGTGGTCGGCGAGCACCAGGCCGTCGCCGCGGCGCTGCGCGACCGACCCGACGGATTCGGGCGCGGCGCCCGGCTCGAAGCCATCGGCGACGAGATGGGCCTGAAGCCGGGCCTGTTCGGCTCCAACGGCGACATGTGGCGCCGCCAGCGCCGCATGGTGATGGCGGCGTTCGACCCGGCGCACATCAAGCGGTACTTCCCCGCGCTTTGCCGCGTGGCGCAGCGCCTGGTGGGACGCTGGCAGATCGCCGCACGCGACGGCCGCGCGATCGATCTGCAGGCCGACCTGATGCGCTACACGGTGGATACGATCGCCGGGCTCGCGTTCGGTGCCGAGGTCAACACGCTCGAGTCCGACGAGGACGTGATCCAGCAACACCTCGACAAGATCTTCCCGGCGCTCGCGCGCCGCCTGGCCGCTGCGCTTCCGATGTGGCGCTGGCTGCCCTCGCGCGCAGACCGCGAGTTGAAGCGCAGCATGGTGGCGGTCAACGAAGCGGTGGATGGATTCGTCGCACAGGCGCGCGCTCGGCTGAAAGAGGACCCCGAGCGTGCCAAGAAGCCGCCGAATCTGCTCGAAGCCATGATCGTTGCGGCCGACGAGCCGGATAGCGGAATCGACGATGCGCAGGTAGCGGGCAACGTGCTGACGATGCTGCTCGCCGGCGAAGACACCACCGCGAACACCATTGCCTGGATGATCTACCTGCTGTCGCGGCACCCGCAGGCGCTCGCGCGCGCGGCGGACGAGGTGCGTCGCGTCATCGTCGATCCGAAAAACCCGACGCACGAGCAGCTCGGCCAGCTCGACTATGTCGAAGCCTGCGCCCACGAGACGATGCGGCTGAAGCCGGTCGCGCCGATGATCGTGCTGGCACCGGCGCGCGAAACGACGATCGGCAACGTGCGCGTGCCGGGCGACGTCGTCGTATTCGGGCTGATGCGCCGCGACAGCGTCAGCGACGAATATCTGCCCAACGCCGCCGAATTCCGGCCTGAACGATGGCTTGCAGGGGAAGCGCCCGCGCAGGCGGCAAGCGCCGCGAAGCGGATCTCGATGCCGTTCGGCGCCGGGCCGCGGATCTGTCCCGGACGGTACCTTGCGCTGCTCGAGATGAAGATGGCGATGGCGATGCTGCTGAGCTGCTTCGAGATCTTCGGTGTAGACACGCGCGATGGCGGCGAAGCCGAGGAGCGCCTGTCGTTCACGATGACGCCGGTCGGCCTGACGCTTCGTCTGCGGGCGCTCGCCAAGATATGAGCATCCGCGGTGCGACGCCGCGCTTGCTTTGGCGGTCGTTGGCGAAGGTCAGCTTGCGACCCGACGGAGCCATTCAAGCGTAGACTTCTCCCAGGCTCGGCCAAGGGGGAAACATGAGCCACGTCCACTGAGGACCGCGAGCTAGCCTGTTCGAAGCGGAGCGGCAGCGAGCACCAACGAGGGAGATCCCCCGAGTAGCCCGCGCGCGGGCGCAAGACCGCGGGGCTCACGCTGACGAAGAAGTTCGTCGAGCTGCAAGGCGGCGAGATCCGGGTCGAGAGCCTGCTGGGCAAGGGCTCGAGGTTTGTTCTCACATATCTGTTGCGAGATGAGGGAGGAATACGTGATTCGATCGACGGCTTTGCTTGGTTTACTGCTTTATGCAGGCGCCACTCTAGGTCAGGAACTCGTGATGCTCACGGGCGGCACTAGCGGGGTGTATTACCCCTTAGGCAATGTCATCAAGAGACTTGTAGAACGCGACATGCCCGGGGCGAAAGTAAGCGTGATGTCGACGCAGGCGACCGTCGAGAACCTGAACCTCTTGCAACAGGGCAAAGGGACGTTTGCTTTGGCGCAGGGAGACATTCTCAGCGAGGCATGGAAAGGAAACCCTGAAGCCGGCTTCCCAAGCTCGCGCACCAAGATACGGTTGATCGGAGCGGCGTACCCAAACTTCATTCATATCATCGCGCGAAGCGATGCGCGCATCGGTTCCGTGGCCGATCTGCGCGGCAAGCGGCTTTCGGTAGGCGCTGCACGCAGCGGTAACGAGATCAACTCCCGTGCTCTGTTGGGCGCGGCCGATATCAGCTATGCCGATCTAGTACAGGTCGAATACCTTGAATACGGCCAGAGCGTCGATCTCATGCTCAAAGGCCAGCTCGATGCAGCGATTATTTCCGCTGGCGTGGGCGTCGCGGCCGTGCAGCGCGCGATGTCGCAAGGACCGATCGTGCTGGTGCCGATCGACCCGGCGATCATCGCAAAGACGAAAGGACTCTTTTATCCACTGAATATTCCGGCCGCAAGCTATCCCGGTCAGAAGCAGGATGTGCAGTCTGCGGCGCTGAACAATTACTTCGTCACAGCGGAGGACGTGCCGGAGGCCACGGTGTATCGCGTGACCAAGGCGATTTACGCGAACCTCGAGGAGTTGAAGAAAGCGCATACCGCGACGGCGGGAATGACGCTCCAGGGCACGCTCGCGGTGCGGCCAATCCAGGTACATCCGGGCGCACTGCGGTATTTCCGGGAAGTGGGTCTTACGCGCTAGCGGCGGAGAGCCCGCCGTGCCTTCTGCGCTTTGCATTGCGCTTGTCTTCGGGGCGATTGTGCAGCCCTTGTCTCCGCGCGTCACGCTCACATGGATGCATTCCGTGGAGCGGACCGCGTGGGAGGAGGACTACATGGTCGAGGGCGGCATGCTGCATTTGCAGAAGGCTCGCGTAAAGACGAGCGGCGCGGGAATGGATCCGCCAAGCGGCGCGCTCTGGAGCGATGAGTGGTGGCATTACCGTCCGGCGCTGAGGATGGCTGAAGTCATCCTCGCGAACTCGCAGTTCGCGGCCGGCTACACGCTCTGTTGGGAGGGGACCGCCTGCCGACCCATGGATAGCTTTGTACCAAAGGGCGAGCCGGTGAAGCTCGCGGCAGCGCCTTGCGCTGGTACAAGCCCGTTCCGATGAAGGCCGTGCTGAATCGCTTCCCTATCGCGCTCAAGGTGTTTGTCGCGCCTTCCGCGGTGATCCTGTTGATGCTCATGTCGGTCCTCGCGGCGCAAGTCGCCCTCGAGCGCCACCAGAAGGTGTTTCTGCAGGTCGTCAGCGGGCCGCTCGAAACATCGACAAGCACCACGAAGCTGCTGCTTGCCGTGGCGCAGGTGCATTCCGACGTCGTCCGGTATGCGCAGCTGCGCCAGCGTATGCCCGCCGGCGAAAAGCTCCTCGAGGATCTTGCCCGATCCATCGACGAAGGATATACGCGCATCGACCGGCTGTTCGCCGAAATCAAGAAATCGACCGCAGGCTCGGGAGAAGCGGATGCCGTGGCTAATATCTCCGACTTCCTGATCATCCACCGCGCCGTCGCGCGGCGGATCGTGACTGGCGAGTCAACGGGGACCGTGGCGATCAGTACATTGCTCGCGCACCACCAGCAGCTGCAGAGTTATGTGGTCGAGCTCGCTTCCCGTACGCTGGCCTCCTCGCAAGCAATTGCTACGACCACTGCCAATCAGGTAAACACCTTCATCCGATATCTCGCCGTCGGCGCCTTCGCAGCGGTCGTCATCTCGGTCCTGCTCACCTTTTACATAGGGCGGGCAATCGCAAAGCCGATCACCGGGATGATCAACGCGCTCAACGACATCGCGGCCGGCAACTACTCTGTATCGATCGCCGGCACCGCGCGCCGCGACGAGATCGGCGACATGGCGCGAGCGGCGGAGCGCTTCGCTTCGGTCAGCCGGGAGCTGCAGCAGCGCGAGCAGGCGCTCAAGGAAGCGAGTGCGCAAGCGGAGGCGGCGAGCCAGCACAAGTCGCAGTTCCTCGCCAGCATGAGTCACGAGCTGAGGACACCATTGAACGCCATCCTCGGCTTCAACGAGATGATGCTCGACGGGCTCTACGGCGAGCTGCCAGGGGACCTGAAGGAGCCGCTCGACGAAATGCAAAAGAGCGGGCAACACTTGTTACGTCTCATCAATAACGTGCTCGATCTTGCCAAGATTGAGGCAGGCCGGATGGAGCTTGCGCTCGCAGACTATTCGGCGCACGACATCGTCGAGAACGTGCGCGCGACGCTGCGCCCCCTCGCTGAGTCGAAGGGTCTTGCGCTCGGAACGAGCGTGCCTGCGGACCTGCCGCTGGGCTACGGTGACCCGGGGCGCCTGACGCAGTGCCTCATGAATCTCGTCGGCAACTCCCTCAAGTTCACCAAGGAGGGCCAAGTCAACGTCGGGGTGGAACTCGATGGCGGCACCCAGCTTCGCTACCGGGTCACGGATACCGGCATTGGCATACCGCCTGACAAGATCGGCAGCCTATTTACGGAGTTCAAGCAGACCGACGCCACCATCGCCTCGGAGTACGGCGGCACGGGCTTGGGGCTGTCGATTACGAAGAAGTTCGTCGAGATGCACGGCGGGCGCATCTGGGTCGAAAGCGTGCAGGGTGAGGGCTCGGCTTTCATTTTCGAGATACCACTTAGGGTTTCCGGATGAGCGCAAAGAGGATTCTCTACGTCGAGGACAATGAGGCCAATCGCAAGATCGTGCGTCAGCTGCTGAAGAACACAAGCTACACGCTGATCGAGGCATACGACGGCGAGATGGGTGTCGCGGTGGCGCTCGAGCGTCATCCCGACCTGATTCTCATGGACATTCAGCTGCCGAAGATGTCGGGTCTGGACGCGACGCGGCGTTTGCGCAGCGAGCCTGCCACCGCGAATACCCCGATCATCGCGATCACCTCTTTTGCGCTATCCGGCGACGATCAGACAGCGAAGGACGCCGGCGCTACCGCGTACATCGCCAAGCCCTACAGCCCGCGTGATCTCCTCGCTCTGATCCGCAAGATCCTTCCGGAAGCCTAGAGGCCCGCTGTTTATGCGCCCCGGTGAATGACCGCTTCTGGGCCGAAAGCAGACCATCGCGTGGCCTAAATGTTTACCTTTCCCGGCCTCGGGGTGGTCCGTGATGACTCTAACTGATGCGGAACCGCATGCCGCATGCGCTGACCGTCCCGTCGCCGACCGCGCAGCCTTGCGCTTTGGCCGCCGCGGAGATCGCGGCCTGATCGGCAACTTCCAGATTTACACCTGCAAATACTGATTCACTCGAAGTAGAAGGCACGATCTCGATCGTCCCCATGTCGAGCGTAATCCTGCATCCGCCATTGCCGAGTTTATGGACCGGCCGCTCGAAGATCGCCGCCCATCGCTCCGCGAGCGGTTCGGGATCGGGCGATTCGATCTCCACTCCCAGCAGGGAGCGCGTGCGCTCGGTACAAATTGCGCGCTGCCAATTCGGGCCTGCAGGCCCGTACGGTCCCATCGGATCCGCGCCGCCGACGGTCGAATTGAACTCGAGCATCGCGGCACCGGTGTCCTTCGGATGGAGCTGCACGCCGAAATAGTCGTCGTGGCGGATCGCGTTCGCGACGCGCACGCCGAGCGACTCGGCGCGTCGCCGGTAGCGTTCCGGGTCGTCGCAGTCGAGGATCACCATGTAGCCGTACTTCCCGCCGTGGCGCTCGAGGAAGCGTCCCGCGGTCGTGCCGGGGCGCGTCGGCGAGACGATCTCGAGAAAGCTCGTGCCGACCGGAAACAGCACGTTCGCGAGGCCGTATTTCGCGACGTTCGGGTCGCGATGGCAGACCTCGAGTCCGAGCGTCGATGCGATGCGCGCGGCTTCGCGCTCGAGGTCTGCGGCGACGAGGCAGACCTGCCTCAAGCGCAGGAACGCCGCTGCGCTCAATCGCTCGCCCGCAGCAAGGCGCCGCCGTCGACTGGGAGCGCGACGCCGGTGATGAACTTGGCTTCGTCCGACGCGAGAAACAGCGCTGCGTAGCCTACGTCCCAGCCCGTGCCCATCTTGCGGTTGAGCGGCACTTTCGCGTTGCGCATCGCAACGACTTCGGCGCGCGGCTTGCCCCATTCGCGGGCGCGCGTGTCAACCGCCATCGGCGTGTCCATCAGGCCGGGCAGGATCACATTGGCGCGGATGCCGAATTCGGCGTTCTGGCGCGCGATCTGCTCGGTAAACGCGATCATCCCGGCTTTCGATGTCTTGTACGCTACCGTGAGATAGCTGGCCGAAAGTGCAGCGACCGACGACACCGCCAGGATCACGCCGGATTTCTGCGCGCGCATCACGGGAAGCGTGTGCTTGACCGCCATCACGAAGCCGCGCAGGTTGATCGCGTTGACGTTGTCGAACGCGCGCTCGGTGATCTCGAGCGGGCTCTTGTCGCCGCCTGCGAGCGAGACGCCGACGTTGTAATGCAGCACGTCGATTCGTCCCCAGGCCGCGCTCGCCTCGCCGATCATCGCCTGCATGTCGGCTTCGCGCGTCACGTCCGCCTGATACGCGCGCGCGGTGCCCTTCTCTTTGCGGATCAGCGCAGCGGTTTCCTCGGCAGCCCCCAGGTCGCGATCGACCGAGAGGATCTCCGCCCCTTCGCGCGCCATCAGGATCGCCGCGGCGCGGCCGTTGCCGATGCCTTCGCCGGGACTCTGCCCCGCGCCGACGATGATGACCTTCCTGCCCTCCATGCGCATGGACCACCCTCCCTCCCTGGAATCAGGGAAGGATAGTACGCGGGGGCGGAAGCTAGAACTGCGGAAAAATGGGGTCCGTCCCCATTTTCTAGTTGAGGAGAACCTTCCAATAGAAATGATGCATCGGCCCTGGCGTGGAGCGGACGTTGATCATCTTGCTGACCACGCGCCCGTCGAATTCCGCGCTCACCTGGTACCGGCCACCGGGGACCTGCGCAAAGAAGTACGGCCCTTCGGAGAATCCGCTCCAGAGAAGCTGCCCGTCGGCGCTGCGAATGGCGAGGCCGACGTCGGCCAGATAGGGGCCGTCGGATTGGGCGAAGGCGAGGTGCAGGTTGTAATCGGTATAGGACTGCAGCATGCGCTGCCGGTCCTCGAGACCGACCGCACCGGACACGGCCTGGATTTCGGCGGCCGGGACTGCGCCGGTGAAGCTCGCGAAGAGCGTGATCACTTCCATCGTCTTTCGTGGCGTCATCGTCATGCCTGCCTCCTCTTAACGATCTGATTGGCGCGAAGGTGGCTGGCAGTCGCGGATCCTGTCGCAGGAGCGTCCGCCAGCCACGTCGCGGAACCAGTACTTGAGCCGCATCGTACGGAAAGCCGGCCGGGCGGGATGTCGGTGTCGCGGGGCGGCGACCGTCCACGTCCGTCCTACGGTGCTGCGAATCCATCGTCCTCCTCCGTCCTACAGCGGGTACGATATCGGCCGACAATGGTTTTCTACGACGTCATCCTCATCGGCGCCGGTCTTTCCGGGATGTACCAGCTGCACTGCCTGCGGCAGCTCGGGCTCACCGTACGCGTGTTCGAAGCCGGTGACGGCGTCGGCGGCACGTGGTACTGGAACCGCTATCCCGGCGCGCGCTTCGATTCCGAGAGCTGGAGCTACGGCTATTCGTTCTCGGAGGAGCTGCTGCAGGAGTGGGAATGGAGCGAGCACTTCGCCGCCCAGCCGGAGACGCTGCGCTACTGCAATTTCGTCGCCGACAAGCTCGATCTGCGCAAGGACATCACGTTCAACAGCCGGATCGCCTCAGCCGCGTACGACGAAGCCGCAAACCGCTGGGAGATCGTCACCGCCGACGGCGCCCGGGCGCAATCGCGCTTTCTGATCACCGCGATCGGTCCGCTCTCGGCGCCGACGCTGCCGCGCATTCCCGGCATGGACGAGTTCCAGGGAGAATCGTTTCACACCGCGAACTGGCCGCGCCGCGAGGTGTCGTTCGTCGGCAAGCGGGTCGGCGTGATCGGCACCGGCGCGACCGCGGTGCAGGCGATCACCGAAATCGCCAAGACGGTCGGCCACCTGACGGTCTTCCAGCGCTCGCCCAACTGGTGCGCGCCGCTGCGCAACGCCCCGATCGATGCCGAAACGCAGCGACGCATCAAGTCGCGCTACGCCGAGATCTTCGCGCAGTGCCGCGAGACCTACGGGGGCTTCATCCATGACGCCGACCGGCGCAATGCGCTCGAAGTCAGCGCCGAAGAGCGCGAGGCGTTCTTCGAGAAGCGCTACAGCGAGCCCGGCTTCGGCATCTGGATGGGCAACTTCCGCGACATCCTGATCGATCGCGAGGCCAACAGGACGATCACCGAGTTCATGCGGCGCAAGATCCGCGAGCGGGTGAAGGATCCTGCGCTGGCCGACGCGCTGACGCCGACCAACCACGGCTTCGGCACGCGCCGCGTGCCGATGGAGAGCGGTTACTACGAAGTGTTCAACCAGCCGAACGTGCGGCTGGTCGACTTGCGCGCCACGCCGATCGAGCGGATCACGCCGGCCGGCATCCGCACCAGCAACGCCGAATACCCGTTCGACCTGATCATCTACGCGACCGGCTTCGACGCGATCACCGGCCCGTTCGACCGGATCGAGATCCGCGGGATCGGCGGGCAGACGCTCAAGGACAAGTGGGCCAACGGGCCGCTGACGTACCTCGGCCTGCAGGTGTCCGGCTTCCCGAACCTGTTCACGCTGGTCGGCCCGCACAATGCATCTACTTTCTGCAACATGCCGCGCTGCATCGAGCAGAACGCGGACTGGGTAACCGCGCTGCTGCGGTACATGAAGGAGCGCGGCTACGACCGCGCCGAAGCGAGCCCCGAAGCGGAGCAGGCCTGGACCGCGCACGTGCACGAGTCGGCGGCACGGATGCTGTTCACCGAAATCGATTCATGGATGACCGGCATCAACTCCAACCTGCCGCGGCGCAAGCGCACACTGATGGTCTACGCGGCGGGCGCGCCGAAGTATCGTGAGAAATGCGAAGAGGTCGCGGCGAACGACTACGAAGGGTTCGTGCTGCAGTAGCTACTGCGCCTTGATCCCGGCCTTGCGGATGACTTCTCCCCAGCGCGGCGTGTCGCGACGGATCACCTCGGCGAATTCCTCCGGGGACGTGCCGGTCGCGAGCAGCCCGAATTTCAGCATCTGCTCGCGGCCCTCGGCGGACTGGATCACGCGATTGATCTCAGTGCTCATGCGCTCGATGATCGGGCGCGGGGTCGCAGCCGGCGCCATGATCCCGTTCCAGCCGGCGATGTCGAGCGGATAGCCGAGCTCGGCAAACGTCGGCAGCTCGGGCAGCAGCGGCCAGCGCTTCGGCCCGGTCACCGCGAGCGCGACCAGCCGGCCGGAGGCGACGTGCGGTCCCACCGAGCCGAGGTCCTGGATCGCCATCTGCGTGTGCCCGGCCATCGTGTCCTGCACGGCAGGCCCCGCGCCCTTGTACGGCACGTGCGTCATCTCGATCCCCGCCGCGCCTTTCAGCATCTCGCCGTAGATGTGCGAGGTGGAGCCCGCGCCGAACGAAGCAAAGCTCACCTTCCCGCGGTTCGTTTTCGAATATTCGATGAACTCCTTCAGCGATTTCACGTTGAGCGTCGACGGAACGACCATCGCGAGCACAGTGAGGCCGAGCTGCGTCACCGGCGCGAGGTCGCGCAACCCGTCGTACGGAAGCTTCTCGTAGACGTGCGGGTTGATGCTGATGTTGGAGACGTTGGCATAGACGAACGTGTAGCCGTCGGCAGGGGAATTCTTCGCGGCTTCGATACCGACGATGCCTTGGGCGCCGGCCTTGTTCTCGACCACGATCGGCTGACCGAGCGCGGGCTGCAGCCTCTCCGCCAGCCAGCGCGAAACGAGATCGGTCTGGCCGCCCGGCGGGTACGGCGCGATCAGCTTGATCGGTTTCGCCGGCCACGCCTGGCCGAACGCGAGCGCCGGCGCGAGCGCGAGTGCTGCGAGAAAAATAGGGACGTACCCCATTTTCTTGGTCATTGATTCTCCTTGAAGTACGGCCGGTCGCCGGCGATCGTGACGCGGTCCATGACGCGCCGGTACCCGGCATAGTCGTTGACGGCAATATGCTGGGTCGAGCGATTGTCCCAGAGCGCGAGCGAGCCCTTGCGCCAGCGAAAGCGGATCTGGAACTCGGGCCGCTGGCTGTGGCGATTGAGAAAGTCGAGCAGCGGCGCGGATTCTTCCTCGGTCATATCCTGGAAGCGGATCGCGTACACCCAGTTGATGAACAGAATGCTGCGGCCGGTCTCCGGGTGCGTGCGAATGCACGGGTGCGGCTGCTCCTTCAACGCAGCTTCGCTCGCCTGGATGCGCATGCTCTTCAGGTCGTCGTCCGCGTAGGTGCCCTGCGGCCCGTACGAACGCTTCGCGCTGTGCATCACCTTCAGCCGCTCGAGCAATCGCTGCATGCCCGGCGACAGCGCTTCGAACGCGAGCATCTGGTTCGACCAGATCGTATCGCCGCCGACCTCGGGCGATTCGCGCGCGTACAGGCACGTCCCGAGCACCGGTTCCTCGGCGAACGTCATGTCGCTGTGCCAGCGGCCGCCGAAATTCAGCTTCTTCTTCTCGTCGGGCTCGCGCACGATCCGCATCATGTCCGGATGCCCTTCGAGCGGCTGGATGAACGGGGTCGGCGCGAGCGGGCCGAAGTGGCGCGCGAACGTCTCCTGCTGCTGCGGCGTCAGCTGCTGATCGCGCAGGAAGATCACGCAATGCTCGGCAAGCGCGCGGCGCAGCGCAGCGACCGTTTCCGGTCCGAGCGGGCGGGAGGCGTCGATCCCGGAGATCTCCGCGCCGCCGGCGCCGCAAAGGAGGCGGATCTGCAAGCCGTTCCCCAGCGTCATTTCAGGATAGGTCGCAGGTCTTCGAGCTTGTCGAACAGATGCCAGATGTAGTCGCTGGTGCCTTTGACACGGTGCGGATGCAGGTCGGCAAGCTTCGGGTCGTCGCGATAGCTGTCGAACGCCTGCTTCGACGCCCACTCGACGAGGACGAGGACCGTGCGCGGCTCGATTCCGCCCACGGCGGCCTCGCGGAATTTGCCGAGAGCCACGACGCGACCCCCGTGCGCCTGGACCTCCTTCGCCGACCTTCGCGAATAGGCCAGGTACTCGTCCCTGTCCGCGACATTGAACAGGTTGAGCGCGTAGACGGGCTGGGGCATCGGCGGTTCTCCGGACTGCGAAAGGCGGGAAAGTATGGTGCACTTGCAACGCTCAGCCTATTATTGCATTGCCCGCACATGAAAATCTTCATCACCGGCGCATCGGGTTACATCGGCGGCTCAGTGGCCGCAGCGCTTATCGCAGCCGGTCACTCGGTCAAGGGACTGGTGCGCTCACCCGAGCGCGCGGCCGCGGTCCGCGCGCTGTTGATCGAGCCGGTGATCGGAACGCTGAGTGACAGTTCCGTGCTCGCGCAGTCGGCGCGCGAGGCCGATGCCGTGATCAACGCGGCGAATTCGGACGATCGCGGCGCCGTCGAGGCGATGCTGCCGGCGCTCGCGGGCAGCGGGAAGCTCTTCCTTCACACGAGTGGGTCGAGCATCGTCGGCGACATGGCCGCCGGCGAGCGCGGCGAAACCATATACGAAGACGACACGCCGATCCATCCGCTGCCCGGAAAGGTTGCGCGTGTCGCGATCGACCGGCTGGTGCTGGATTCGGCAAAGAACGGCGTGCGTGCGGTCGTAGTGTGTCCGACGATGATTTACGGGCGGGGCCACGGTCTGCATCAGGAAAGCGTTCAGGTTCCGCGATTGATCTCGCTGGCGAAAAAGCACGGCGCCGGCCGCCACGTGGGTCGCGGCGAGAATATCTGGTCGAACGTCCACATCGACGACCTGGTGCCGCTGTACGTGCTCGCGTTCGAGAAAGCGCCGGCCGGCGCGTTCTACTACGCGGAGAACGGCGAGAACTCGTATCGCGAGCTCGCGGAGGCGATCAGCCGCATGCTCGGTTTCGGCGGGCGGACGCAACCGATGCCGATCGACGAGGCGGTCGCGGAGTTCGGCGAGATCGGAGCGCAGTTCAGCTATGGCTCGAACAGTCGCGTGCGCGCCGTGCGCGCGCGCCGCGAGCTCGGCTGGGCGCCCAAAGCGCGCACGCTGCTCGACGAGATCGAGCGCGGCTGCTACGCGCGCGGCGTGGCCTGATTCAGAGGTATCCGCCCGGCGGAACGAACGCGTAATACTCGCGCTCGATCAGTTGCGCGAATCGGATCGTGGAGAAGTCGCCGTACTGCGGCCCTACGATCTGCACGCTCAATGGCAGTCCTTCGGGCGACAGCCCGATCGGTGCGGCGGTGCCTGGCAGGTAGCACATGCCCGCGATGCCGGCCCACCACATCTGCGTAGTCGCGGGTTGCGGCTTGCCGTTCACCGTAATCATGCGTTCCCAGCGCTCGCCCGGCATCGAATGCGGGAACGCTGCGCTCGCCGCATTGGGGCACAGCAGCACGTCCCATTTCTTGAAGAAATCGGCCCATGCGAGCCGCATCTGGTGGCGGCGGTTGGATGCAGCGAGCCAGTCCTTATGCGGCTGAGTATTGGCCCGGACCATTTGGGCGTAGTAGGAAGCGTCGCCCGGCGTCAGCTTCTCCTTCGCCGCGATCATCCTGGCAAAGAAATCTGCCGTTTGCCGTCCCGAGGTTGCGCCGCGTAGCAGCTGGATGAAGACTCGGTGCGCCTCGTCGAGATCGAATGCGGGAAGCGCGCGCGCCGAGACCTTGGCGCCGTGAGCCGACAGAAACTTGGCGAGCCGATCGATCGATTCCTGAACGGTAGTGTCGGTCTCCGCGGTCGGATGTGAAAGGAGCACCGCCACTCGCCAGCCGCGCAGCGTATTGCGCCCGGCCTTCGGCAACGCAAGCTTCCAGCCCGCGCCGTCGATTGCATCCGGTCCCGCCATGATGCGGAACGCGAGCTCGAGGTCCACCGCGCTGCGCGCGAGCGGGCCGATCACCGAGATATCGGACGGATGCGCGACACCCGGCAGCGTGTGACCGGCCATGGTGCAGACGCCCCAGGTCGACTTATGCCCGTAGACACCACAGTAATGCGCCGGATTGCGGATCGAGCCGCCGATGTCGCTGCCGACTTCGAGGCCGGTCAGACCGGCAGCAAGCGCAGCAGCCGCGCCGCCCGAAGAGCCTCCGGGCGTCCTCTCGTGATTCCACGGATTCACCGTCTTGCCGTAGACCGGATTCGCGGTTTCCCAGTCGGCGAGCAACGTCGGCACGTTCGATTTGCCAAAGATGTTGGCCCCTGCCTGCAGGAAACGCTCTACCGCGACGGCGTTCGAAGCGGCTCGCGCAGTGCGGTATTCGGTCAGTCCCCAGGTGGTTGGATGGCCGACGAGGTCGAACGATTCCTTGACCGTCATCGGCAGTCCGGCGAGCAGCCCGGCTTTCGCGCCTTTGCGATCGAACGCCTTCGCCCGTTTGCGCGCCGTGGCGAGATCGAGTACCGGAAGCGCGTTCAACACGCGGTCGTACCGCTGGATGCGCTGGACATAGAGCTCGAGCAATTCGAGCGCGCCGATCTTCCTCTGGCGCAGCGCGCGGATCAGCTTTGTCGCGGAAAGGAATGGCAAGCTCATTCAATCACGCGATCGGCGCGCAGCAGGATCGATTGAGGAATACTCAAGCCGAGCGCCTTCGCCGTCTTCATGTTGACGACGATTTCGAGCTTGCTGGGGAGCTCCACCGGAAGGTCCGCCGGGTTTGCGCCTCGAACGATACGATCCACGTAGTAGGCGAGCCGGCGATAGGCCTCGCGTTGGACTGGGCCGTACGTCATCAACGCGCCACTTTCTGCAATCGAAGCCCAGCCCGAGATCGATGGAATCCGCTGCTCGATCGAGAAACGCGCGATTGCGTCGCGCTGCTGCACCATCAAGGCATCCGGGTGGAAGATCAGCGCGTCGGCGCGAGTTGCGGCAATCTCTGCAAAAGCGCGCTCGAGCTCCGTCACGTTGCGAGCAGGATGATGCGAGACCTCGAGACCGAGCCTGGCCGCCGCCTGCTGGGTAGCTGCCAACTCCTTCTGGTCGCCCGCGTGCTGTGGATTGGAGACGACGCCGATTCGTCTGGCGTGCGGGAGAAGCTCTCGAGCCAACTCCACGCGCTTGCCCGACAGCTCATAGGCGAGAAAGGTCATCCCTGTGAAACGGCCGCCGGGTCGCCCAAGGCTCTGGACAACGCCGAGATCGACGGGATCGCCGCTAAAGCCGAACACCACCGGAATGTCGCCGTGCGCCTTGCGGGCTGCATGAATCGCAGGGCCAACGGTGATCATTACCGCGGGTTTGAGCGCTGCAGCCTCGATCGCCAGCCGGTCGAGCGCTTCGCGCGAGTCGTTGCCGTATCGTGCATCGATGACCAGATTGCGGCCCGGAGTGTAGCCGTGCGCCGCCATTCCCTGCAGGAACGTCTCAAGGAATAAGGCCGCGCCCTTCTCCGAAGAAACCGAGAGCCATGCCACTCGATGCATTTTTGGCTGCTGCGCCTGGACACGCGGCGCCGCCAGGATCGCGGCTGCAGCGAGCAGGAATTGCCTTCGAATCCGATTCATCGCAGTGCTCCTTTTCGGATGCCCATTTTCCCTTACGTCATCGTCTGGTTGAGCACGCGGACATAATTACCGCCGAGCACGGCACGAATTTCGTCGTACTTGAGTCCTCGCTCCGCCAGCATGCCTTCCAGTGCTGCGAACTGCTCATATCCGGGCATGATCGTGCGCGTGATGCCGTTCAGGTCGCTGCCGATCCCGACGTGCGCGACGCCAAGTGCCGCGACCATCCGCATCAGCTCGTCCGCATACAGCTCGAGATTGCCGAAGATGAGGCCGTTCGGCCACAAGCCGATCACGCCGCCCTTCTCCGCCAGCCGCTTCGCGATCGGAGCATGGATCGCGCGCGCAAGCGCACCCGGTTGCGACGGGCGCGGCAGGTCTGCGCTGATGTGCCCATGCGAGTACACGATCGGTCGCGTCGAGATCTCGAGCGCCTGCTCCATCGCCGTGGCGCTGCAATGCGCGACGTCGACGAGGATTCCGAGGCGGTTGCAGGCGCGAACGAGGTCTTTTCCGAACGCCGACAGTCCGCCGTGGCGCGGCTCCTGCGTGGACAGATCGCCGATCAGCGATTGCGTGTAGTAGTGCACGAGCTGCAGGTGCACGAGCCGCTGGGCGCGCGCGGACTCGAGGTAGGCCAGGTCGCCCTCGAGGAAATCCGCGCCTTCCGCCGAGATTGCGATCGCCGGCGTACGCTGCTGCAGCACGCGCTCGAGCGTATCGCGTCCGGACACCTCGACGATGCCCTCGTCGCGGATTCGCCGCCGGCGCCGCTGCAGCTGCTCCTCGAAGATCCGCCGCAGCTCGCCGGGCGCGGCCTCGCGGATCGAAGCGAGCCGGTTGCCGACCAGCCGCACGATCGGCGAGTCGGGCGTGATCTTTTCCGCGACCAATAGCATGTCGCCGCTCGCCATCGCGTCCCGGTAGCTCGGTGAGCGAAAGCCGAGGTGCGCGTGCATGTCGCAGAAGCGCGCGATGCGCTGCTGCGATCGGGCGATCCGCGGCGCGATGGTGGCAGCGGCGAGCGCCGCCGATGCGCTCAGGAAATCGCGTCGTTTCATGCTACTTTTGCCTTGTTGGAGTGAATGTAGCATTTCGGAGAACGTATGACCCGCCTGCTTCTTGCGTTCCTCGCCGCCATTTCATGGGGCAGCGCCGCGGCACAAGGCGACTACCCATCCAGGCCATTGCGGCTGATCACGCCGTTCAACCCCGGCGGCGCGATCGACATCTATTCGCGGTTGATCGCAGAGCCGCTTTCGCGCCGGCTCGGGCAGAACATCGTCGTCGAAGCGATCGCCGGTGCAAATACGATCGTCGGCACGCAGGCGCTGATCCGCGCCGCGCCCGACGGGCATACGTTCATGATCACCACGATGTCGACTACGGTGAACAACCGCTTTCGCGAATCGAAGACTCCGTACGATCCCGACCGCGACCTGGTTCCGATCACCCAGCTCTCCAACGGCGCCGTGCTGCTCGTCGGGCCGGCGAAGGCGCCGTTCAGCGACGCCAAGGGCCTCGTCGAGTGGGCGAAGTCGCAGAACCGCACGGTCACGTACGGATCCTGGGGAATCGGCTCGTGGGGCCATATCGCCGGATTGATCCTGCAGCGCGACTTCGGCCTCAAGCTCGAGCATGTGCCGTACAAGGGCGACGTGCCGGCGCTCAACGACGTGCACAACGGCGCGCTCGATCTCACGTTTGCCAGCCCGACGAGCGCGAAGCCGCGCATCGCAGCCGGCGGCGTGCGCCCGATCGCGATGACCGGCCCGCAGCGCTCGGCGTCGATGCCCGAGCTCGCGACGTTCACCGAGCAGGGCGTTGCGAACGTCGACCTCGCGATCTGGGTCGGCGCCTATGCGCCCGCCGGGACGCCGCGTCCGATCATCGAGCGCCTGCAGCGCGAGCTTGCCGCCGTGCTGCAGATGCCCGACGTCCGCGAGAAGATGATCGCGCAGGGACAGACGCCGATCGGCAACACGCCCGACGAGTTCGTCGCGGCGCAGCGCGGCGACGTAGAGAAATGGGGTGCGCTGATCCGCGGGTTCGGGTTGCGGCTGGACTGATGCGCACCGATTACGTCCAGCGGTTCCTTTTCGAAGACCTCGAGATTCGCGGGCGGCTCGTCTGCCTGACCGGCGCGTGGCGCCGCATGGTCGAAGGCAGAGGCTATCCGGCGCGCATCGCCGAGCTGCTCGGCCACACCGTGGCGCTCAGCGTGCTGCTCGCCGCGAATCAGAAGGGCCGGCGGCGATTGACACTGCAAGTGCACGGGTCGGGCCCGGTGCAGATGCTCGTCGCCGACTGCACTTCGGAGTTGCGGATCCGCGGCGTCGCCCGGCACCAGGGCGAGCTGCCTGCGGGGAGCGAGCGATCGCTGTTCGGCGACGGCCGGCTCGCGCTGACGCTCGACGACGGCGACAGCGGCCAGCTCTACCAGAGCGTCGTTCCGCTCGAGGGCGAGACGCTCGCCGAGATCTTCGAGCATTACCTCGCGCAATCCGAGCAGGCTCCGGCATTCCTGCGATTGCAGGCCGACGGCGAGGCGCTGTGCGGCTTGCTGTTCGAGAAGCTTCCGGGCGCCGACGCGCGCGATGCGGACGGCTGGAACCGCGTCACGCAGCTCGCGGCGACGCTGCGCCTGCACGAGACGGTCGACGCCCAGCCGTACGACATCCTCGTCAAGCTGTTCCCGGAAGAGCTGCTGCGCGTCTTCCGGCTCTATCCGGTCGAATACCACTGTCCCTACGACGAGGAAAACGTCAAGCGCATGCTGCGAGGGCTGGGGCGCGAGGAGCTCGAGTCGATCCTCAGCGAGCAGGGCGAAGTTCGCATCCGCAACGAGATGTGCAATCACGAGTACCGGTTCGACCGCAGCGCCGTGGAAGCGATGTTCCGCTGATGGACACCGGGACCGCGTACGGGCGGACGCAAGGCAGCTATCGGAGCGAGCTGACGCATGTCGGTGCGGGAACGCCGATGGGCGAGCTGCTGCGCCGCTACTGGCACCCGCTCGCGCTCGCGAGCGATGCGACAGCGACGCCGCGCCTGGTCCGTGCGCTCGGTGAAGACCTGATCCTGTTCCGCGACGGCGAAGGGCGGCCCGGGCTCCTCTACCCGCGCTGCGCGCACCGCGGGACGACGCTGTATTACGGCAAGGTCGAGGCGCGCGGCATCCGCTGCTGCTACCACGGCTGGCTCTACGACGTCGAAGGCCATTGCCTCGAGCAGCCGTGCGAGGACGCAGGCGGTCCGCGCCGCGACCGCATCCGCCAGCCGTGGTACCCGCTCGAGGAGCGCTACGGCCTCGTCTTCGCATACCTCGGCCCGCCGCAGAAAAAGCCGCCGCTGCCCCGCTACGACTGCCTGGAAGAGCTCTCGGCAGGAGAATTCGTCGAGCCGGACGATTCGTCGATCGGGTCCGGCGGCCCGCAGATCGTGCCCTGCAACTGGTTCCAGCACTGGGAGAACGTCGTCGATCCGTTCCACGTCCCGGTGCTGCACGGCTCGTTCTCGGGTGCACAGTTCACCGCGCAGATGGGGATCGTGCCGAAGGTCGAGTTCTCGACGACCGGGCGCGGCGTAAAGGTCGAGTCGTGGCGCGATCTCGGCGACGGCAACGTGCATCACCGCATCACCGAGACGGTATGCCCGACGCTGCGCGTCGTGCCGAACCCGCGCGTCGATCGCTATCAGAAGGTCGAATCGATCGGCTGGGTGCTGCCGATCGACGATACGCACTACCGCATCTATACGGCCGGCCGGGTCACCGAGCGCGGCGCGCTGCAGAAGATCCGCTCACGCCAGGGCGGCAAGCGCTGGGAGAAGCTGAGCGCCGCCGAGCATCGCGAATTCCCGGGCGACTACGAAGCGCAGACCGGCCAGGGCGCGATCACGCTGCACTCCGAGGAGCACCTCGCGACGAGCGACAAGGGGATCGCGCTGCTGCGCCGGTTCATGGAGAAGCAGCTCGAGATCGTCGCCGACGGCGGCGATCCGGCCGGCGTCCGCGACGAGTACGTCCGCTTCGACGCCGGGAACTACCTGGTAGAAAAATAGGGACGGACCCCATTTTTTTCCACTGCGTAGCGGAAAATGGGGTCCGTCCCTATTTTTTTCTCTATTTTTTTCTGGCGAGCGCGGCGCCGGGCCACAGCGATGGATGGCTGCGCGCATAGGGCGGCGGGTACTCGATCTTCACCCCGAATCGCTCGGCCGCGTGCCACACCCAGCGCGGGTTGTCGAGGAATGCGCGCGCCATCGCCACCATGTCCGCCTTGCCCGTGGTGACGATGTCCTCGGCCTGCTCCGGGCTTGCGATCATGCCGACCGCGCGCACCTTGATGTCGGCCTCCTTGCGGATTCTTTCGGCAAAGGCGACCTGGAAACCGGGTGCGACCGGAATCTTCGCGTGCGGCACGGTGGCGCCGCTCGAGACGCAGATGAAATCGAAGCCGATGCGCTGCAGCTCGCGTGCGTACGCCACTGCATGCTCCGGCATCCATCCGCCGTCCATCCAATCGGTCGCGTTGATCCGAATGCCGAGCGCGCGCTCCTTCGGCCAGACTTCGCGCATCGCGCGTGCGACCTCGAGCGGAAACTTCATCCGGTCTCGCCCGTATTCGTCGGTTCGCTGATTCGCGAGCGGCGAAAGGAACTGGTGCAGCAGGTAGCCGTGCGCGGAGTGAAGCTCGAGCAGGTCGAAGCCGATGCGCTTCGCGCGCTCGGCCGCGGCCACAAAGGCATCGAGCAGCTGGCGCAGCGCTTCCTTCGAGAACTCGCGCGGGACGTGCCAGCCTTCGCCGAACGCGATCGCCGACGGTGCGACGGTCGGCCACGGAGATTCCGCCGGCCCGAGCGCCTTGCCGCCGAGCCACGGCGCCTGCGCCGATCCCTTGCGGCCTGCGTGCCCGATCTGGATGCCGATCGGGTTCTTCGTGATGCCGCGGTAGACCTGCACGGCGCGCGCCATCGCCGCTTCGTTGTGGTCGCTGTACAGCCCGGTGCAGCCGTGCGTGATGCGCCCTTCGCGCGTCACGTTGGTCTTCTCGACCACGAAGAGCCCGGCGCCCGAGCAGGCGAAGCTGCCGAGATGGACGAGGTGCCAGTCGGTCATGCTGCCGTCGTCGGCCGAGTACTGGCACATCGGCGAAACGACGATCCGATTGGGCAGGGTGATTCCGCCGAGCCGGATCGGCGTGAAGAGCTTTGCGGTCATCCGTTATGGCGCCGCGACGGCGATGCGGTGATCCTTGAACGCCGCGCGCATCGCCCTGGCGAAAGCGACCGCGCCCGGCTGATCGCCGTGCAGGCAGAGCGTTCCCGGCGCGACCGGCACGCGCTTGCCCGAAAGGCTCGTCACGATCCCCTCCTCCACCATCGAGAGTGCCTGCGCAACCGACTTGTTCTCGTCCTCGATCAGGCCGCCCGGCTTGTTGCGCGGCGCGAGCGTACCGTCATCGTTGTAGCCGCGATCGGCAAAGCACTCGGCGACCGCGCGCACGCCGATTTTGGCCGCGCACTCCATCATCCGGCTTCCCGAAAGCGCATACAGGATCACGTCGCCGCCGAGGTCCTTGACCGCGTGCGCACAGGCCTCCGAAAGCGGCTCGTCGTTCGCGGCCATGTTGTAGAGCTGCCCGTGGCACTTGACGTGGTGCAGCCGCGCGCCGGCGGCGCGCGCAAACGCTTCGAGCGCGCCCGCCTGGTACAGCACGAGGTCGTACATGTCCTGCGGCGAGATCTGCATGTTGCGCCGGCCGAATCCCTGCAGGTCCGGAAGCGAGGGATGCGCGCCGATCGCGACGCCTGCGTCGACCGCGAGGCGCACGGTCTTGCGGATCGTCGCCGGGTCGCCGGCATGAAATCCGCAGGCGATGTTGGCCGACGAGATGAACGGCATCACCTCGGCATCGGCGCCCATCTTCCAGGCGCCGTAACTCTCGCCCATGTCGCAGTTGATATCGATCATCCTCATTTGCCGTACTCCCAGGATATTGCGCGCAGCGCCGTAGCCATTCGCGTTTTCAGCGCCAGGCGCAACTCGAGCGCCTCCGCGAGCGTGCACAGCGCAAACCGCAGGGTTCCGCCCGGCGCGAGCTGCGCGAGCCGCGGCACGTCGGCGCCCGCGACTTCGGCGATCTTCGGATAGCCGCCGGTCGTCTGGTGATCGGCCATCAGCACGATCGGCGCGCCATTCGCCGGCACCTGCACCGTGCCGAGGCACGTCGGCTCGGATAGTATCTCACCGCCCTGCGGGCGCGCGAGCGTTGCGCCCGAAAGGCGGAATCCCATCCGGTTGGAATCGGGCGAAACGCGCCACTGCGAATCGAAGAACGCGCGCTGCGACGCGGCGTCGAATTCGTCGTGGTGCCGGCCCGGCATCGCGTGCAGCACGATCGGCTCGTGCTCGGGAAGCGTGAGCGCGGGCACGGACCAGCGCACCGAATGCACGCCCTTGCGGCTGGTCGCGCGCGCGGCGAGGCGGTCGTAGCGGCTGGCGGCGAGCCGCGCTGCATCCGCAGCGAGCGGCAGCGAATCGCCGGCAAGCAACGCCCGGCCTTCCAGCCCGCCGAAGCGCGCAGGCAGGTACGTGCTGCGGCTGCCGAGCAGCGGCTCGACGGCGATGCCGCCCGCGACCGCGAGATAGGCGCGTGTGCCGCGGACCGCGCGGCGCAGGTTGAGGCGCATCCCGGCCTGCAGAAAAACCGGCCGGTCGCCGGGCAAGTCGCCGTCGCCTGCGCTCGCTTCGAACTGCGCGCCGCACAGCGCAACCAGCGAGTCTTCCTCGAGCTCGATCTGCGGGCCGAGCAGCGTGATCTCGAGCACCGCCTCGCCCGCGTGGTTGCCGACGAGCGCGTTGGCGAGCGCGAGCGCGACCCGATCCATCGCCCCGCACGGCACGACGCCGAGGTGCTGCAGCCCGCGGCGCCCGCCATCCTGCACCGTGGTCAGCAACCCGGGCTTGACGATTAGCAGGCTCATTTGAGGCGCGCGTACTCGATGCGGGAGATGGCAACGAAGCGCACTCGATCGCCGGGCGAAAACACGCTCGGCGGATCGCGCGCGGGATCGAAGAGCACGAGCGGCGTGCGCCCGATCACGCTCCAGCCGCCGGGCGTTTCGAATGGATAGACCGTGGTCTGGAGATTAGCGATCGCGACCGACCCCGCCGGCACGCGCGTGCGCGGCGTTGCGCGCCGCGGCAGCGCAAGCGCCGGATCGAGCCCGGCGAGATACGGCAGCCCGGGCGAAAAGCCGACCATCAGCACGAAATGCTCGGCACGGCTGTGGCGCAGCGCGATGTCTTCGGGCTCGATGCCGGACTTTTCCGCGACCTCGACGACGTCGAGCGCGAACTCGGGGTCGTAGCAGACCGGGACTTCGATCGTGCGACCGGCCGCGCGCGACGGCATCGCGTCGATGCATTCGCGAATCAGCGCTTCGGCCGCCGCCAGCGGCGCCGCGGGCAGGTCGGCGTGTTCCGGGTCGAAGTGCACCGCGACCCCGGTGAGTGCCGGCACGATCTCGTGTACCCAGGCGGGCGCGCGGGCGCGCAGCGTGAACGCGAGCGACTGCAGCGCCTCGTTCACCTCGAGGTCGAGCGTCTCGGAGAATTCGGCGTACACCGCAGCGTCGCCGAGCGGGCCGACGCGCAGCGACTTATGGAGCTTTTTCAGGCGGCGTTCGCAGCGTCCGCGACCCGCGGCACCGCCACGCCGATCATGCAGTCGCGGGTAACGATCTGCGCGAGGCGCTCCTCGTTCCAGCCTGCGGTGCCGGCCGGCTGCATCGGCAGCACGAGGTAGCGCATGTCGGCAGTCGAATCGTGGACGCGCACCTGGACGTCTTCCGGGATCGCTAGGCCGAACTCGGCCAGCACCGAGCGCGGCTCGCGGACCGCGCGGCTGCGATAGGGCCGCGACTTGTACCAGTCGGGCGGAAGGCCGAGCAGCATCCTCGGGTAGCAGGAGCAGAGCGTGCAGACGATCAGGTTGTGCACGTCCGGCGTGTTCTCGACGGCAATCAGCCGCAGCGCGGGGACGTCGAGCCCCAGCTCCCTGCAGGCCTGCGTGCCGTCGGCGAGCAGCCGCGACTTGAATGCAGGATCGGTCCAGGCGTGCGCCACCACTTTTGCGCCGCGCTCGGCGCCGCGCGAGCGCATGTCCTCGAGCGTTGCGCGCACCTGCTCGTCGGTAACGATGCCCTTCTCGACCAGCAATTCGCGCAGGCTCACTTCCATCAGCTGGAAGTACGACAGCGGCTGGTATTTGCCCTGATCTTCGTTCACGCGGGCTCGAGCCAGTGCTGGAAGATCTCGACCTCGAGCGCGTCGTCCGCGCCGCCTGCGTAGTCGGGCCACACCTCGCGCTGCAGGAATCTGACGCGATACAGCGGCTGCGCCGGCAGGCCGCTGCGCTGCTGCGCAAGCTCTTCCGGGATCGGAAAGCTGCCGCACAGCCGCTCGATCGATCCGACCTGGCCGCGAATGTAGTACGGCGTGCGAATGTGGCCGAGCGGGTACGTGCTGCGCACCACCACGCGATCGCCGGGCTTGAAGCTAGGCAGCACCGTTTCCTGCACGCTTGCTGACTTCTTCCATCTTCAGCCCGAGCTCCTGCGTCGTGATGACGCCGCGCTGGATCATGGTTTGCGTGATCGAAGTCACCCAGCGCTCGTAGTAGCTCATTCGCTCGTAGGCCTCGGGCGCGATCGCCTCGACGTTCTTGCGCAGCTCGTCGACGGTCATCCGCTTTTTTCCGCCGTGGATGCCCGAGAGCAGGATCATCAGCGCATCCACCCTGCGCTCCCAGTCGGCGTAGTCATGCTCGGCACGCTCGACCGGTCCGGCGGGCAGTCCTCCCATGTCGTGGTGGCCGCGCTCGATCATTCAAGCGACCCACTCGCTCACGGGCGCCTGGGCGTCCTGGAGCGGCTGGCAGACGATGTCGACGAGCGCCGGTCCGCCGTGCGCGAGCGCGGCCTTGAGCGCGCCCGCCAGGTCGGACGGCTCGGTGACGCGCCACGCCTTGACCCCGAACGCCTCGGCGACGCGAGCGTGATCGGTGGGCGTAAAATCGACCGAAAAATAGCGCCGCGCGTAGCCCGTTTTCTGCCCGGCCTTGATCCAGCCGTAGACCGAGTTCGAGATCACGACCAGCGTCAACGGCAGTTTCAGACGCACCAGCGTCTCGAGCTCGCCGGCACACATGCCGAAGCTGCCGTCGCCCATCACCGCCACGGTCTTGACCTCCGGGCGCGCGAAGTGCGCGCCGACCGCGGCCGCCATCGAATAGCCGAGCGCGCCGTGCGCGCGGTTCGAAAAGACCCGCCGGCCGGTGCGGCACACCGGAAAGAACGCCGAGAAATACGGGCACGGGGTTCCCGGGTCGAGCACGAGTTGTGCGTCCGCGTCGAGAATCTCGGCGAGCGTTGCCACTACGCGCTCCGGGCGGATCGGCATCTCGGATGCGCTCGCGAGCGTGCGGAACCTCGCGTACTTGCTGTCTTTCGCCTTCGTCACTGCGTGCGCATCCAGCGGGCGCCGGGTCGAATCGAGCGCCTTGTTCAAGGCGGCCAGTGCAAGCTGCGCATCGCCGACGAGCGCCGCGTCGGCCGGATAGTTGGCACCGATCACCGCCGGGTCGATGTCGATGTGAAGGATCCTCGCCTGTCCCGGCGCCGGGTGCCGCCAGCGCTCGGTCGTCACCGAACCTGCGCGGCACGCAACGAAGCAGACGAGATCGGCCGCATCGACGACCTGGCGCGTCTCGAGCGTGCCGCCATTCGAGCCGACGACGCCGACTGCGAGCGGATGCTCTTCCGAGATCGCGCCTCGCCCGCTGATCGTCGTCGCCACCGGAGCAGAGAGCCGCTCGGCAAGCCGCAGCAGCTCTTCTTCGGCGCCCGAGCTCAGCACGCCGCCGCCGCAGATGAAGAGCGGGCGCTCGGCGCTGCGCAGCAGCCGCGCCGCCTGCACGATCGCGGAGGCATCGGGCGCTACGCGACGCGCCGGAACCTGCCCGAGCGCTGCATCCGCCCACACGTCGGCGCGGTCGACCGGTCCGTTTTGCACGTCGAACGGCAAAGAGATATGCGCGGCGCCCGGCCGGCCGCTCGTCATCGCGTTGAACGCGGCGCGAAACACGCGTGGGATGTCCGCGGAGCGGTCGAGCACGGCGTTCCACTTGGTCGCGGGCCGCATCAGCGCGCCCTGGTCGATCTCGGTCAGCGTGTAGCGGCCGCGCGAGGCTACGGCTACGTCGGTCGTGATGCAAAGCAGCGGGACGGACGATTCGTTCGCCTCGACGACACCGGGCAGGATGTAGGTCGCGCCGCCGCCGCTGGGGCCTTCGCAAACGCCGACCTTGCCCGAAACGCGCGCGTAGCCGTCCGCCATGTAGGCGGCGTGGCGCTCGTCGCGGGTCAGGACATGGCGCATCCCGTGCGGCAGGCGCGCAAGGGCGTCGTACAGCGGCAGGCTGGTATCGCCGCAGAGGCCGAAGAGGATCTCGACCTGGTGCAACCGGAGCATCTCGACCACAGCTTCCGCGCCCGTCAGGGTCGCTGCGTGGGCCTCGACCGGCTTGTTCACCCCAGAAGCCAACCCAGGCCGGCGCCGATGGCCGGCAGCAGAATGCAGAACCACAGCAGATTTTTCAGGCGCGCTCGCTCGGAACCATCCATCTCGACCTTCCTCACGTGCTGCCGCTTGGCACGCTCGGCCGCAGAGCGATTGATCGCGGAATACTCGAAGTAGTAGAGCAGTACGGCAAGCCCCGCGCCGGCAAGAGCACCCATGAGCATGGCGTGCATTATATTGGCCGGGCATGCAGACCGCCAATCGGCAGCGTCCGCCTCCCGGGACGCTGTTTCTCGACCATGTGTCGCATTTCGTGCCGCAGCTCGATGCGGCCGCCGGCGCGCTGCATGAGCTGGGCTTCACCGTCACCCCCGTTTCCGCCCAGCAGACCCAGGACGGCCCGGCCGGCACGTCCAACGTCTGTGTGATGCTCGAGGAGGGCTACCTCGAATTCCTCGCGCCCACGGCAGATACCCAGAACGCACAGCGGCTGCGCGCGGCGATGCTGCGCTACCCGGGCGTGCACCTTGCCTGCTTCGGCACGCCCGCAGCGGAGGACGAGCACGCCCGGCTTGGCTGGCACGGCTTCGAGCCGCAGCCGCTGGTGCAGCTCGAGCGGCCGGTGGAGGTCGATGGCACCCCCGCGTCCGCGCGCTTCAAGGTAGCGCGCCCTGCGCCGGACAAGATGCCCGAGGGACGAATCCAGTTCGTCGAGCACCTGACGCCCGAAGCGCTGTGGCAATCGCGCTATCTCGGCCACGCGAACGGCGTGACGCGTCTCGCCTGCGTGTTCGCCGTTGCCGACGATGCGGCGCGTGTCGCAGCGCGTTGGGCGCGTTTCGCGGCGCTGCTGCCGCAACCCGCAGGACGGTTTGTCCACCTGGAAACGGCGCGCGGGCATGTGCTGATCGGAACGCACGACGACTGGGCCGCGCTGCTGGGACACGCCGCGCCTGCGCCCGGTCTTTGCGGCTATGCACTCGAATGCAGCGAGCCCGCGGGCCTCGCATCGCGCTGCAGGAAGCTCGGGCTGAAGCCGCACCGGTTGCGCGATAATCTTTACGCCACGACGCTTGCGCCGGCGCTCGGCGGCGCCTGGATCTTTGGTACGAGAAGCGCGCTCGCATTTCCAACGGGGACCCGATGAAAAACGACCTCTGCTCGCTTTCCGCGACCGATCTGCTGCAGCTCTACCGGACGCGGAGGACTTCTCCGGTCGAAGCCGCGCGCGCGGTGCTCGCACGCATCGAAAAGCTGAATCCCAAGTTGAATTGCTTTTGCCTCGTCGACTCGAAGGCGGCGCTCGCGAGCGCGAAAGAGTCGGAAGCGCGCTGGCGCAAGGGTGAGCCGAGCGGGCTGCTCGACGGCGTGCCGGTGTCGATCAAGGACCTGCTGCTGACGAGGGGCTGGCCCACGCTGCGCGGCTCCCGGACGATCAATCCGAAGGGACCCTGGAACGACGATGCTCCGGCGGTCGCGCGTCTGCGCGAGCACGGCGCGGTGCTCGTCGGGAAGACGACGACGCCGGAATTCGGCTGGAAAGGCGTCACGGACAATTCGCTTACCGGCATCACGCGCAACCCCTGGAATCCGAAGCTGACACCCGGCGGCTCTTCGGGAGGCAGCAGCGCCGCAGTCGCGGCAGGGATGGGCCCGCTGTCGGTCGGTACCGACGGCGGCGGCTCGATCCGCATTCCCTGCGCGTTCACCGGACTGTTCGGCCTGAAGCCGTCGTTCGGACGCGTTCCCGCCTGGCCGCTCTCGCCGTTCGGCACCGTGGCGCACGTCGGCCCGATCACGCGCACCGTAACCGACGCCGCGCTGATGATGAACGTGCTCGCGCTTCCGGACGCACGCGATTCATCCGCGCTGCCTCCCGATCCGCGCGACTACCGCGTCGGACTCGACGACGGAGTAAAGGGCTTGCGCATCGCGTATTCGCCGGATCTCGGCTACGCGGCGGTCGACCCGGAGATCGCCGCGCTCGTCCGCAAGGCAACGACGCGCTTCGCGGAGCTCGGTGCGCACGTCGAAGAAGCGCATCCAGGATTCGACAACGTGCTGCCGATGTTCACCACGCACTGGTTTGCCGGTGCCGCGGCGCTGCTGCGCGCGTTCAGCGCGGAGCAGGCGAAGCTCGTCGACGCGGGCCTGCGCGACGTCGCGCGCCAGGGCGCGAAGATCCGGATGCTCGATTATCTCGACGCGGTACTGAAGCGCGGGCAACTGACCGGGCTGATGAACCGCTTTCACGAAAAATACGACCTGCTGCTGACGCCGACGCTGCCGCTCGCTGCATTCGAGGCGGGCAAGGAAGTATCGAACCTGCTGAAGGAAAAGCGCTGGACCGACTGGACGCCGTTCAGCTATCCGTTCAACCTCACGCAGCAGCCGGCCGCGTCGATTCCGTGCGGCCTGACGAAGAAAGGCCTGCCCGTGGGCCTGCACATCGTCGGCCCGCGCTACGCCGATGCGCTCGTCTTGCGCGCGGCACGCGCGTACGAGTCGGTCAACCCGATCGAGATGCCCGACCTCTCGAAGCTATAGGGCTCACCGCTGGTGGAATACCGCCACTTCGCGTTCTGGCCGCCGGACCTGCCGCGCAGTCTCGCACCGGCGCGAACGACGCTGCACGCGTGCCTGGAAGCGACCGCGCTGCGCGTTCCGGACAAGCCCGCGACGATCTTTCAGGACGAGATCCTTTCGTGGGCGGAGGTTCGCCAGCGCGCGCACGCGCTGGCCGGCTATCTGCAGGCAGTCTGCGGCGTGCGACGCGGCGACCGCGTGCTGCTCGACATGCAGAACGGCGCGCAGTGGGTGATTGCGTGCTTTGCGATCCTGCGCGCCGATGCGGTGGCGGTGCCGGTGGCGCCGATGTACGTAGCCGCCGAGCTCGCCCACTATCTGGAGGACAGCGATGCGCGGGTCGCGATCACAGAGAACGACATCGCGTCGCGGTTTGCCGGGCTGCCGCTCGAGCACCTGATCGTTGCCGGCGAAACCCGGATTGGCAATCACGAGCCTTCGGCGTCGGTCGCGCGTCCCGGCGATCTATGCCTGATGCCGTACACGTCGGGCAGTACGGGCAAGCCGAAGGGCTGCATGCACACGCACGCGACCGCACTGCATAACGTCGTCGGCTCCGCCGTGTGGAAGCACGTCACGCCGGATACGGTCGCGCTCGCCACTGCACCGTTCTTCCACGTCACGGGGCTGATCCACAGCTTTCTCGCCACCGCCTGGGCGGGCGGCACGATGGTGATCCAGCGGCGCTGGGATCCGCATCTCGCGGCGCAGCTCGTCGAGCGGTATCGCTGCACGCACTGGGACAACGTTCCGACCATGGTGGTCGATCTGCTCTCGCACCCGAAGGCGCTGGAGCATGACGTCTCGTCGCTGAAGTGGATCTTCGGCGGCGGCTCGGCGATGCCGGAAGCGATCGCGCAGAAGCTCTTCGATGTCTGCGGCGTGCGCTATATGGAAGGCTATGGCATGACCGAGACGATCTCGCAGACGCACATCAACCCGCCGCAGAATCCGAAGAAGCAATGCCTTGGCATCCCGACGTTCGATACCGAGTCTTTGATCGTCGATCCGGACAGTTGCAAACCGCTCGGGCCCGGAGAGCAGGGCGAGATCGTGGTGCGCGGGCCGCAGCTGCTCACCGGATACTGGAAAAAGCAGAAAGATTTCAACGACTCGTGGACGGTCGTGGACGGCAAGCCTTTCTTTCGCACCGGCGACCTGGGCACCACCGACGACGACGGCTACTTCTACATCTCGGATCGCCTCAAGCGGATGATCAACGCCTCGGGATACAAGGTCTGGCCCGCGGAAGTCGAAGCGAGGCTCTACAAGCACCCGGCGATCCAGGAATGCTGCATCATCGCCTCGCCCGACGAGCGCCGCGGCGAGACGGTCAAGGCGGTCGTCGTGCTGAAGCCCGGCGCCAGCGCCAGCGCCGAGGACATCCTCGACTGGGCGCGCGGGCAGATGGCGACGTACAAGGCACCGCGCAAGATCGAGTTCACTACTGCATTACCGCGTACCGGCTCTGGCAAGATCCAATGGCGCACACTGCAGGAAAAGGAGTTCCATCGATGACCTACGATCCGAAAACGTTCAAGGCGCTCACGTACTACGACCTGTTGCCGCGCTTTCGCGACGGCACCGACAATCCGCGCGCATACCTTGAGCGCGCGATCGAGACGATCGCGGCGCGCGAGCCGGTCGTCAAAGCGTTCGCGCATTTGAACGAAGCGGGCGCGCGCGCTGCCGCCGACGCGAGCAGCGCACGCTGGAAGGCGGGCAAGCCGCTCTCGCCGATCGACGGCATGCCGGTCGCGATCAAGGACCTGCTCGAAACGAAGGACATGCCGACCGAGATGAACTGCGAGGCCTTTCGCGGCAATTTTCCGAAGCGCGATAACGCCGCGGTGTGGGCGCTGCGGCAGGCGGGCGCCGTCGTGTTCGGCAAGGCGGTCACGGCCGAACTCGGCGGCACGCAGCCGGGGCCCACGACCAATCCGTGGGATCCTGCGCGCACGCCGGGCGGATCTTCTTCCGGCTCGGCCGCCGCGATCGCGGCGCGCATGGTGCCTGCTGCGCTCGGCACGCAAGTCGGCGGATCGGTGATCCGACCCGCGGCCTACTGCGGCACGCTCGCGCTGAAGCCCACGCAGGGCGGCATCAATCGCGGCGAGCGGCAGACGACGAGCCAGAGCACGACCGGCGTCCACGCCGGCTCGATCGAAGATCTGTGGCAGGTCGCGATCGAAATCGCGCGGCGCTGCGGAGGCGATCCCGGGCGGCCGGGGCTGATCGGTCCGCAGTCGCCGCCGGCAGCGGTGAAGCCGGAGCGGCTGATCGTGCTCGAGACCGAAGGCTGGGCGGACCTCGATGCCCCGAGCAAGACGGCGTTCGGAATGCTGCTCGATCAATTGCGCTCGGCGGGCATCACGCTGCTCGGACGCGAGGACCATCCGTGGATCGAAGCGCTCGAGCAGGCGGTCAGCAAGGGCCGCGCGACGTGCAACGCGGTCACGCACTGGGAGAACCGCTGGTACCAGCGCAACCTGCTCGACCAGTTTCCAAATGGCCTGAGCGAGCGCGCGAAAAACACGCTCGCGAAAGCCGAAGCCATGAAGGTGGAGGATTACCGCGCCGCGCTGATGGAGCGCGCGGCTGCACAGCACCGGCACGCCGCAATCGCGCCCCTCGCGGACGCCGCGATCACACTCTCTTGCCCGGGCCCTGCGCCGCTCTGGGCGGGAGACACTCCGGGCAAACCGCTCGCGCCGCGCCCGACCGGAGATTTCGTCTTCAACGCCCCGAGCTCGATGTTGTTCGCGCCGGCGCTGACGATGCCGCTGTTGAGCGTCGGCGGCCTGCCGGTCGGCGTGCAGCTGATGGGCCAGCAGCACGAGGATGCGCGCATCACGGCGCTCGCGCGCTGGATGCTAGGCTCGGTGGGGGCGGTGATTACGCGTTAGCGTACTTAGATGCTTGCCTTCGAAGGTGTGCGCATCACGCCGCCCTCCGCCTTTCGGGCTGCTTGATAAGAGACTCCGCAGGGATGCCGAGTTCGCGATGCAACCTCTGGATCATGGCAAGCGTCAGCGGGCGCCTGCGGCTCAGGACTTCGTATACGCGGTTGATTCGACCGATCATCGGTACCAAATCCTTCGGAGTCATTCCCTTCTGTTCCATGCAGAACTTGATTGCCTCGACCGGATCTGGCAAGTCGAGTGGGTAGTGCTTGTCCTCGTAGGCCTGGACAAGGGTGACAAGCACGTCGAGGCGCTCACCTTCGGGTGTAGCGCGTTCCGCTGCCATCAACGATTCGATTTCCTTTAACGCTGCGCGATGATCCGCCTTCGTCCTGATCGGTTTGATCTCCATCTCTTCGTCCTTTTCAGATCGTTTGCGCGTCGATTCTGTCGTATTGCGCGTGAGTCCCGATGAACCGGATGTAGACGACTCGATACGGATAGTTGATCCAGGTCACGATGCGGAACTTGTTGCCCGCAATATTGAAAACCGCCCGTCCGTCCCGCAGAATGCTGGCGCTGCCGAAGTCACGCTTGACGTCGGCAGGCGAGCGCCAGTCCGCCTTCAACACATGCCGATACCACGCCAGTGTCGGCTCTTTCGCATCCTCATAAGTCGCCTTCCCGGCCCAAAACGCGCGCAACGTGGAAAGCGCGATGACGCGCATCATGCAGTGTAGTCCCAAAATGGGACATACGCAAGCGCTTGGGATAAGCGTATCGCCAGGCTTTGAACCCACGACCCCTTGGTTCGTAGGCGATCTGAGCCAATTCGTCGTACTTGGAAATCAGCGACTTGCGGCGCTTGCCATTCCGCTACCCAAGCACATCAAGGCACAAATCAGTAACAGTCAATCTTAGCTGGTCACCGATCTGATTCACTGTCTGATTTCGGCCAGTTCCGGAAGATGATCACATCAAAATTCCCCCTCCAAAGCTGACAAACAAGCCACAGGTTTGGGGCTATTTTATTTGGCAGGAAACTTTGTACAAAGCATATCCACATTGCCCCCCATGCACTTGTGGTGGGACCTCTTCCAGGAAGAACGGCACTAGACGCGGGCCGTCTGCTGTCGTAAGCGTGCAAAACGTCTTAGCATTGTCCTGAACGTTTCCTTTCGGCCAGTTTCCCGTTTTCTTTTCTGGGCACCCTATATGCATGGTAGTGGCTGGCTTGCATTGATCTCTGCGTTCCCCTACACAGATGTAGGCCACCCGTTGCTGCTGCGCAACAGCCGCGTTTGTGAGGAATGCCATGAAAGCAACTGCAGCTATGAGCAAATAGTTCATTTACGCCGCCTCCCAATAAATCTTGCCGAAGTGAAAGACTGTAGTGCAGCCGATTCGTGCAGGCTGCCTATGTAGCTTAGGCGATTCAGGTCAATTTGTCGTGCTTGTGAATCAGCGACTTGCGGTGCTTGCCAATTTTCTATCCAGCGGGCACGTACACCCGTGGTCGACTACGCGCTAGTCCCGTCGTACAGGTGGCACTCGACGATTCCGTCCGCCTTGCGGATCGGCGTCGGCGGCTCGGTGCGGCAGCGGGGCATCACGTGCCGGCAGCGCGGATGGAATGTGCAACCGGCCGGCGGATCGATCGGATCCGGGTACGCAAGACCGAGCTGCGCATCCGGGATGCCGCGGCCCGGCTCCGGCGTCAGCACCGAATCCAGCAGCGCGCGCGTATACGGATGGCGTGCATCGCGAAACAGGCTTTCGGTATCGTTGTCTTCTACGATCCGGCCGAGGTACATGACCGCGACCCGCGTCGCCAGATGCTCGACCACCGCGAGGTTGTGGCTGATCAGGATGTAGGTCACGCCGAGCTCGCGCCGCAGGTCGAGCAGCAGGTTGAGGATCTGCGATTGCACCGATACGTCGAGCGCTGAAGTCGGCTCGTCGCAGATCACCAGCTCGGGCCGCATCACCAGCGCGCGCGCGATCGCGACGCGCTGGCGTTGCCCGCCGGAAAGCTGATTCGGATAGCTCTGCGCGTAGCGGCGCGCGAGCCCCACGAGATCGAGGATTTCGAGAACGCGCTTCTGCTGCTCCGCGGCGCTGCCGACGCGGTGCACGCGCAGCGGCAGAGAGACGATATCGGCGACCGACTGGCGCGGGTTCAGCGAGGAATACGGATCCTGGAAGATCGGTTGCATGCGGCGCGCGCGCTCGAGGCGATTCAGCGTCGCGAGCGGTTTGCCCTCGAGCAGGATCTCGCCGCCGCTCGGCTCGAGCAGGCCGAGCATCATTTTCGCGAGCGTGCTCTTGCCGCAACCGGATTCGCCGACCAGGCCGAGAATCTCTCCCTTCTCGACCCGCAAGCTGACGCCGTTCACCGCGCGCATGGCGCGCGACTTGCGGAACGCATTCCCGCCGATCCGGAACGTCCGCTCGACTGCGCGGGTTTCGAGCAGCACGCTCACAGGATGCAGCGGCGCGCATGCCCGGCGACTGCGGGCCGCAGCGCGATATCGGCTTCGCACTCGGGCTGACGGAATTCGCAGCGCTCGCGAAAGCTGCATCCCGCCGATACGCCGACCAGCGACGGCACCATGCCCGGGATCGAGCCGAGGCGGCTGCCGCGCGCAACCTTGCCGGGCACGGGGATGCAGCGCATCAGTCCCTGCGTATACGGGTGCAACGGCTCGCGAAACACCGCCGCGACCGAGCCTTCCTCCACCACCTCGCCGGCGTACATGACTGCGACGCGGTCGGCGATGCGCGCGACGATCCCCAGGTCGTGCGTGATCAGGATCAGCCCCATGCCGAATTCCTTCCGCAGCTCGGCGAGCAGGAGCAGGATCTGCGCCTGGATCGTCACGTCGAGCGCCGTGGTCGGCTCGTCGGCGATGATCAGGTCCGGGTTGCACATCATCACCATCGCGATCATGACGCGCTGGCGCAGTCCTCCGGACAATTGGTGCGGGTACTGCTCCAGGCGGCTCGCCGCAGCGGTCATGCCGACTTTTTCGAGCAGCAGCACCGCGCGCTCGCGCGCTTCGCGGCGCGTGACCTTGCGGTGGCGCAACAGCATCTCTTCCATCTGGTTGCCGACCGTGTAGCACGGATTGAGCGAAGTCATCGGCTCCTGGAAGATCATCGCCATCCGGTTGCCGCGCAAATCCGCCAGCGCCGACGCCGGCGCACCGATCAGGTCGATGCCATCGAGCACCAGGCAGCTTGCGGTGCGCCGCGCGCGCCGCGGCAGCAGTCCCATCACTGCGAGCGCGGTCAGCGACTTGCCGCAACCCGATTCGCCGACGATGCAGAGCGTCTCGCCGCGCTCGACCCGCAGCGAGACGCTGCGTACCGGATGCAGCGTTCCGGCCGCAAGAGGAATCTCGACCTCGAGATCGCGGACTTCGAGCAGCGCGCTCAGTTGCGATTCTCCGGCGCGTGGAGGTCGCGAATGCCGTCGCCGAGCATGTTGACCGCAAGCACCAGCACCGACAGCGCAATGCCCGGGATCACGATCACCCAGGGCTCGAACAGCAGGTGCTGGCGGCCTTCCGCGATCATCAGGCCCCACGACGGCAGCGGCGGCTGCACGCCCAAGCCCAGAAACGACAGCGCAGCCTCGAGCAGGATCGCGTGCGCCACTTCGAACGTCGCGACGACGATCAGGCTGCTCATCACGTTGGGCAGCACCTCGGTCAGGATGATCCGCGGCGTCGATGCGCCGACCGATTGCGCGGCAACGACGAAATCGAGCGCGCGAACCTGCTGCGTCGCGCTGCGCATCACCACGGCGTAGCGGTCCCAGAGCAGCAGGCCGAGCACCGTGATCACCACGACGAGCGAGCCGCCGATCACGGATACCACGGCAAGCGCGACCAGGACCACTGGCATCGACAGGCGCACCGCGAGCACGTAGCAGATCAGCGCATCCACGCGGCCGCCGAAATATCCTGCGGTGACGCCGAGCACCGCGCCGATCAGTCCCGAGATCAACGCGGTCAAGAGGCCGATCATCAGCGACACCCGGGCGCCGTAGATCACCCGCGACAGATAGTCGCGCCCGAGTCCATCGGTGCCGAGCGGATGCGCCCACGATCCGCCCTCCATGAAGGCCGGGGGCACGAGCCGGTTGCCGAGGTCCTGCGCGTACGGATCGTACGGAGCGACCAGCGGCGCGGTGAGCGCCATCAGCACGATGACTCCGAGGATGGCGCCGGCGATTACGAATCCCTTGTGCTGCAGCATGCGCCGCGATGCGCCGCCTGGCGCGACCGCCGCGAGTTCGACATCGGCCGTCGAGACTGCAGGCAAGGCGGCAGGCGTCGTCATGGCGCTTCAGCCCGCGCGGATGCGTGGATCGAGCCACGCGTTGATCAGATCGGAAGCAAACGTCAGCCAGACGTAGAACATCGAGACGAGCAGCAGCACCGCCTGCACGACCGGGAAATCCTGCCGGCTGATCGACTCCCACGCGAGCTGGCCGATCCCCTGCATCGCAAACACCGTTTCGATCACCACCGAGCCCGACAGCATCAGTCCGAACTGCACCGAAGCCAGCGCCACGACCGGGATCACGGCGTTTCGCAGCGCATGCTTGAAGAGCACCGTCCGGTGAGGAAGCCCTTTCGAGTAGGCGGTGCGAATGTAGTCGGTGGCGAGGACTTCCAGCATCCCCGAGCGCGTCAGCCGCATCACCGCCGGCGTCGAGTAATAGCCGAGCACGAAGCTCGGCAGGATGAAATGCTGCCAGGTGTCGGTGCCGCTCATCGGCAGCCAGCGCAGCACCAGGCCGAACAGGATGATCAGCAGTAGTCCGAGCCAGAACGTCGGCAGCGCCTGCCCGAGCACGGCCAGCGTCATCGCCACGCGATCGATCAGCGTATTCGGTCGCAACGCCGCCAGCACGCCGAGCGGAATCCCGATCGCGAGCGAGATGACGAGGCCCCAGCACGCGAGCGTAAGCGTTACCGGCAGGCGCTCCCGGAGCAGCGTCCATACCGGCTCGGGGTAGTAGAACGAACGTCCGAAATCGCCTACCAGCGCGCGCGTCGCCCAGTCCCAGTACTGCGACAGGATCGGCCGGTCGAGGCCGAGCTGCGCACGGAGGCGCGCGATGTCCTCGCCGCGGGCCGATTCGCCACCGAGCGCGGTGGCGAGATCGCCCGAGACCCGCAGCAGCATGAACGCGACGAACGAGACCGTGATCGCAACCAGCGCCGCGACCAGCAGCTTGTGGAGCGTGTACTTGAGCATGCAGCGCGGGGCTTGGCGGGCGCGGCAGCCGGTGTAAGGCTACTTCCAGCTCGCGCGGTACATGTGCGGGATCTCGTCCGGCGTCGGCTGGAAGCGCAGCTCGTCCGTCATCACGTAGAAATACACGTAGGACCACAGCGGCACCCAATAGACGTTGCGTGCGATCACCGCATGCGCCTCGTCGTAGATCGCCAGGCGCTTCGCCACGTCGACTTCCGCGCCTGCCTTCTTCAGCATATCGACGACCTTGGCATCCTGCGTCGTATCGTCGGGGCCCTTGGCGAAGAAGTACCCGGTCGAATTCGCGACATCGCTGATCGAAGCCGAGCCCCAGGTCATGAAGTTGAACGGGATCTCGCCCTTGCGCACCTTGTCGCGCAACGGTGCGTATTGCAGCCACTGCAGTCTCGCGCGGATGCCGACCTTCGCCAGGTCTCCCATGATCGCCTCGGCAAGCTGCCGGTCGCGGTAGCCATAGAAGTCGACGTCGAAGCCGTTCGGGTAGCCGGCCTTCGCCAGCAGCTGCTTCGCCTTGGACGGGTTGTAGTCGTACTTCGGCGCGCTTTTCGATGCGCAGCCGACCTGGCTCGGATAGCAGGTCAGATCGAGCACCGTGCCGCCGCCCTGCAGGCTCTTCGCGATCGCCGCGCGGTTCACTGCGTGCGCGATCGCCTGCCGTACCTCGAGCTTGCGTACCGGGTCGGCGGCCGCACCCGGCCGGCCGGTGATATCGAACTGCAGATAGCCGTAGCGCATGGTGTCGCCCACCGTGACGTTCAGCCCGCGCCGCCCCTTCATCTTCTCGGCCTGGTCCTTCGGGACGCGCCAGATGAAATCCGCGTTGCCGGCCATCAGCTCGGCGATCTGCGTGTTGTGCTCCGGAACGAAGCGCATCACGATCTTGCCGATCTTCGCCTGCCCGCGCACGCCGCCGAAATAGTCCTTGAAGCGCTCCATGACGATCTGCTTGCCGCGCGCGACCTCGGTCACGCGATACGGGCCGGTGCCGACCGGCGCACGGCTCATGCCGTCCGAACCCTGCGCCTTGGTATAGGCCGCCGGGTAGATCGGCACGCTCGACTCGAGGAACGCCATTGCCGCGGCGAACGGCTCCTTCAGGTGCAGCCGCGCGGTGAAGATGTCGATTTTCTCGGCATTCTTGACCCAGTCGGTGCGCGAGCGCGCCGCGACCTTGGTGTTCTGCGGATCGTTCTGCCAGTTGAACGTGAACACCACGTCATCGGCCGTCAGCAGGTCGCCGTTGTGGAATTTCACGCCGGGGCGCAGCTTCACCTCGATCGTGGTCGGGTTGAGGTAGGTCACCGAGGTGGCCAGATGCGGCTTGAACTCGCCGGTGGCGAGGTCGCGCTCGATCAGCGTGTCCCAGACATGCTTGGCGAGCACGACGCCCTCGCGATTCGTCTGCGCGTAGAAGTCGTAGGTCGGAGGCTCGAACTCGGTGAGCCAGAGCAGCGTGTCGTTCTTTTTGCCGGCTTGCGCGTAACCACCGCCGAGCACGAACAGTGCAGCGATCGCACCGAGTCCAAGGAACTGCCGAAAATGTGACGTCATTCTCATCGGATCCTCCCCCGAGTACCCGCAGCCATCATACACGGCATAAGATATCGCCATGAACCGACGAGTCCTGAGCGCGCAGTTCGCGCACGAAACCAACACGTTCTCGCGCTTGCCGACGACGCTCGAGGACTATCGCCGCCGCTGGCTGCTGGAGGGCGACGAGATCGCGCCGCGTTTTCGCGGCACGCGGACCGGACTCGGCGGGCTGCTCGACTATGCCGAGAAGGCGGGATGGCAGCTCGTGCCCACGGTCGCGGCGAATGCCACCCCGTCCGGAAAGCTCACGCGCGAAGCCTGGGAAACCATCCGCGACCGGATCCTCGCGCGCGCACGCAACGCCGCGGACGTTTCCGGCGCGGTGCTCGATCTGCACGGCGCCATGGTCAGCGAGACCGAGGACGACGCCGAAGGCGCGCTGCTCGAAGCGCTGCGCGGCGTGCTCGGCGCGCGCGTTCCGATCGTCGTCACGCTCGACCTGCACGCCAACGCGACGCCGCGGATGGCGAAGCACGCCAATGCGCTGATCAGCTATCGCACCTATCCGCATACCGATCAATACGAGCGGGCGCAACAGGCAGCGGCGCTGCTCGATCGAATCGTCGCCGGCAGCGCGAAGGCGCAGACGGTCCTGGTGCAGCCTCCTACCCTGGTCGGCGCCGACCACGGCCGTACGGTGCAGCCCGGCCCGATGCGCGACCTGCTCGCAATGGCCGAGCGCTTCGAGCAGGAGGACGGGATTCACGTGGTCAGCATCCAGGCGGGCTTCATGCCGGCCGACATCGAATGGGCCGGCCCATCGGTTGCGGTCTCGCACGACCCGGCGCGGGCCGATCGCGCGCTCGCGATTGCGAACGAGCTGTCCCACGAGATCTGGCGGCGGCGAGACGAAGAAACGATCACCTATCGCAGCATCGACGAGATGATGCGCGCGGTGAAGTCTGATGCCAGCGGCGGCCCGCTGGTGATCGCCGACGGCACCGACAACCCCGGCGGCGGGGGCTACGGCGATGCGACGAACCTCCTGCGGGCGCTGATCTCTGGTGATGCAAAGGCCACGGCGGTAGGGCACCTCTACGATCCCGCCGCGGTGCAGGCAGCGATCAAGGCGGGCGCCGGAAGGACGCTGCGCGTCAGCCTTGGCGGCCACATCGATCCAGCTTTCGGCGCGCCGATCGAAACCGAAGCGCACGTCCAATCGCTGTCCGACGGATCCTTCATCAACGACGGTCCGATGGCCAAGGGCGTACGCAGCGAGATGGGGCCGACCGCGGTGCTGCGCATCGGCAGGGTCGAGGTGATCGTGATCAGCAACCGGCTGCAGAACACCGACCTGCAGACGTTTCTCAGCCAGGGAATCGACCCGCGTCAGCGCCGCGCAGTGGTGGTGAAGAGCGTCCACCATTTCCGCGCCGCCTACGCGCCGATTGCGCGCGAGGTGATGATCGTCGACTCCGGCGCGCTCTGCACGCCGGACGCGAAGCGCCATGCCTACACGCGCCTGCGCCGGCCGATCTGGCCGCTCGACGAATTTCCGGGCGGCTGATCAGCGCGCCGCAGTTACGCGCCACACCGCGTTGCCGACGTCGTCCGCGACGAGCAATGCGCCGCGCTTGTCGATCGCCACGCCGACCGGCCGGCCATAGGCATCGCCGTCGGCGCTGACGAAACCGCTCAGCACTTCCACCGGCAGGCCCGATGGCTTGCCGCCGCTGAACGGAA